>Ga0307513_10001271_pt1 | contig 36514 bp, 23 predicted proteins | sample 15_EM_MG_FD_202174 | JGI IMG/M metagenome (GOLD analysis project Ga0307513, IMG submission 202174) | Populus trichocarpa ectomycorrhiza microbial communities from riparian zone in the Pacific Northwest, United States - 15_EM | ecosystem: Host-associated > Plants > Roots > Unclassified | place... | reverse complement strand
AAAAAAAAGGTGTGAGTCCAATCGGATTAAACTGTCAAATTTACAAGTCAGGTCATGAGATCAAGATAACCTAATAGAAAGGAAAACAAAGAAAACAATAAAAGTCTTTTTTTCTAAGAAAACCAATGTCGAGTAGTGAGATCAAAAGAGAAATTAAGTCCAAATACGATGTCAGCATGTGTTAGCTTATAAAACTCGTGATCCAGACCATTTGATCAGAAGTGCCAAGCATGAAAAAAAACACGAAGCCTAATTTTTAATAAATTAAGTTTCAAATCATGAAATTGAAAAAAAATAATCATACAAAAAGATAAAAAAGAAAGAGTAGCAATTAAAAAAATGATGATCAATTTAAAAAAAAATGATAGGGTGAATAATTTTGAATTGAAGGGTTAAATTGAAAACAAAATAAATCACAAAATAATTAAAAGAATCAATCACCAAAACAACGAGGACTAAATTAAAAAAATAACAAATTAAAAATATTTTATCAAATAATGAAATTGAAAACTTGAAAATTCACAAAAAGAGAAAGAAAAAAATTAAAAAATATAAAAAAGCATTATCAAAATTGAAGAAACAAAAAAATAATAAATCTAGAATGAAGGGTAAAATTGAAAACCTATAAAAAAACTAAGAATAAAAATTATAAAAAAAAATTAAGAACTGACATTCAAATACGTGCAATTAAAAAATACTATCATGAAATTTTAAGAATTTAAAATTTGAATCCCTACTCTTAAACCCTAAAAACTCTCTTAACCACTTTAATTGAACTCATATTTGGTATTTTTCTTAAGGATTTAAAGGGAAAAAAATCAAAAACCCTTCTCCCTTTCTCTAACAAGGAGAAGAAAAATGCATGTATTTATAAGTTGGATTTTTTTTATTTACCACAATACTCTTATGCCCAATTCAGTATTTTTATATGCCCAATCTCGATCCACTTTTAAATTATCTAACATAAACATCTAGCTCTTTAATATTTAATTTCTAATTACTTAGCAATAATCCATTTATATTTTCAATTAATCCATATCATTTCTCGGTTAATTTACAAAAAAAAAATATATATTAAACCGAGGGTTCACACAAGATCAACAATCAAGTTAAAAATGTTTTTCCAGGTGTAGGAATGGCACCAGAATCAAACTTTCACTCGCCTGGAACACTAGAATTCATGCATACACACATGAGAAGTTTTCAGCTTCATAGTGCACCTGAGACTGGAATGGGAAGGGAGCAGGTGGTTCAAGAGCGTGAAAGGAATACTCGTGACAACTTATCTTTGTTGGTAAGGATTATGGTATTGATATCAGCAAGACCACAGGAGGCGGCTCTCCTGAGAGGCTTGCAGATAACGAAGATGAGCCTAGAGGAAATTCAGTGCGTCAACCCTATTCTTCATTAGTGAACAATGCTGTTAAAATCATGAATGATGGGGTGAACATGACTACAGAACCTGAGCAGCCTGTTGTAAGAGGCAGTTCTCATGAGATGCTACAGTTATTCAAGATGAACCTAGAAGAGATTCATCCCAACCAGTAAATCTAACGTGTCTTGGCCTTGGAAGATATGATGATCAAACTCTGTACTACATCATTGAACAATAAGGTCATAATGAATGATGTAGAGAACTTGGTTAGAGAGCCTGGGCATCCTGTTGCGAGAGATAGCTATCTTGAAGGGCTTCTGCATGTGTTATGGTGATGGGAGCAGCGGAGATGCATTTCCAACTAAAAAGCTAGTGGCTGAAGAGTTCGAAAAACATAAGAAAGCTATCTGGTCTTGCTTAATGAGTGATGAGGCCTCTTCAAGTCTTGCAGTTTACGGGATTTGGGGGTGTGGGAAAAACAACATTGCTCACACATATCTACAATCTTCTTCTAAAACCACCAAAACCTTTCCCTCATGTTTCCTTGATCACTGAATCTCGGGATTTTAGCATTTCTAAATTGCAGAATCTCATTGCCAAAGAATTTCATTTAGATCTTTCAAGTAAAGATAATGAAATGAACAGAGCGGTGAAGCTGTCAACAAAATTAAATGAAATGAAACAATGGGTTCTTATCTTAGATGATTTGTGGAACTATTTTGATTTTGATGATGCTGGAATTCCTATCCAGGTAAGGGGATGCAAGGTCATTCTTACTGCTCGATTGCTTGGAGTTTGTCAACGGATGCTCTGTCAAAGGATGATCGAAGTGGAGCCTCTTTCAAGCGAAGAGGCTTGGAGTTTGTTCATGGAGAATCTTGGATGTGACACAACACTTCCTCCATGAGTGGAACAAATTGCAAAATCTATCACAAGGGAATGTGCTGGTTTGCCTTTAGGAATTAAAACAATGGCTGGAGCCATGAGGGGAGTGGTTGACGTACGCGAGTGGAGGAATGTTGTTGGCGGAATTGAAAGAATCAAAGGATAGGCAAGATGATGACATGGAACCTGAGGTATTTCTAATATTGAGATTTAGCTATACACACCTAAAGGATTCAGCACTGCAACAAGATTTTGAGGTTGATAGGAATGACTTGATAGGTTATTTGATCGAGGCAGGCAGAATTTGACAAGGGACATGCGATGCTTTATAACCTACCTTCTAAATGTCTGCTTACTAGAGAAGGGTAGAAACTCAAGTGATGGATATGTCAGGATGCATGATATGATTAGGGACGTGGCCCTCCACATACTGCAAGAGAGCTCTTCAATCATTGTTAAGGCAGGAGCACAATTAAGAGAATTGTGGAAGGACAGAGAATCTTGTCAGAGTTTCATTAATGAAAAACCAAATTGAAGACATTCATTCTAGCCCTTCACCAAAGTGTCCTTCCCTTTTAACTCTATTGCTACGTTATAATGGAAAGTTGCAATTTATTGCAGATTCTTGATATGTCTTATACCAATATTGAAATATTGCTGCATTATTGCTCGTTGATTGTGAAAAGTTACAGCATCTACCATCGCTAGAAAAGCAAAGGGCACTCAAGAGTCCAGATCTCAGCTGATCAACTTCACTTGAAAACATGCCTCAATGCGTGGAATGTCTAACCAATCTCAAGTATCTTGGACTGAATGGATGTGGCCAAAAGAAGTTTCCTTGTGAGATATTACCTGAACTCTCTCAGCTGCAAGACTTGATAATTGAGGAGTACTGGGATGGAATGTTTGCTCCAATAACAGTCAAAGAAAAAGTAGAATGCTTGAGGAAGTTGGAAACTTCGGAATGTCATTTTGAAGTTCACTCTGACTCTGTGGAGTTTCGTGACAGGACCCAAGAACTAAGCACATACAAATTCTTTGTAGGACAATGGAAAGACATTGATTATCACAACTCCCGAATAACATTGAAGAACTGGCCATTTATAATTGTAATGATGTGATGAGTTTATGCGATGTTTCATCATCAATAAGGTATGCAGCTGAACTAGAGCACATCGACATGTCCCATTGCAATAGCATGGAGAGCTTGGTAGATTCTCTTCTCCACTGCCATTTCCATCTTGTTTTTACCTTGTGGAACCTCAGGTGAGACTTTCTGTGATGTTACTGGGAGTCCATAACTACCCAGTGGACCTGAAGCTGGTCTTATGATAGAATTGCCCCAAGTGTTCCACTTGATTCTGCTGTTTTGCGTGTAAAATTCTTGCTAATGTGTAGTAGTTCAATTCCATTATGTTATCAGCTCAATTGGAGAAACAAAGACCACTTTTCTATTGCTAGGTTGATCGCTAGGTGAAGTAGACTGTTTTTTACCTCTAAAAGACACAAAGGCCTGGTAATGCCTCGGCTAGTTTGCTTGCGCAGCTGCTTCATTTGGAGGCACAGTTGCATTCTCTGTAGCAACTTCTCTGCTTGCATACACGTAAATACTTTAATTAATAACATGACAAATAATTATGCATATTCTTATTATAAAAAGAATATAACAGTTGATAATTGGATCGTAGATATAAAAAAATATATATTAATATTTGTTCACGAGTGTAATAGGAAAATATTTTTTGAAGAGGAATCAAAGAGACGTTCATATGGTAAAATATACCTAATGCTAATTAAGTCAAAACCATAGCCATATATATCCAATTAAAAAAAAATCCACTTTTATAATCTTAGAATTCAAACAGGTTAGACTTTTATACAAAGCAACATTAGAAAAACTAGTATAGAGAGAATATTTGAATTGAATATTAATTGTTTCTATTATTATATTCAAAATTCTCATAATGCCCATCAACAAAACAATAAATATGTGCAAAATTAGAAGCGATTTATTTTCTTTTATAATATTGAAGTTAGGGGTGAGAAAAAAACTGAAAAATCAATTAAACCTAGAAAACCGGAAAAAATATAACTGAAAAAATCAAACAATGAAAAAAACCGATTAAACCGATTAAAATTTTAAAAAACCAACCGGTTCGGTTCGGTTTTGGTTTTATAAGCCTGAAACCGAAAAAACCGAGCCGCACCGAACCCAAACCGAAAAAACCGAGCCAAACCGGTTTAAACCGGTTTTTGTTCTAAAAAACTGAACCGAAACCGGTCGATTTGAACCGGTTTCGGTTCGGTTTCAGTTTTTTTAAAAAAATTCAATTTAATTATATTTTTTTAATAAAAACTGAACCGAACTGAAAATAATCTCCTCTAATTAAAGTATTGAGATGCTTAAAAAGGAAGCCAAACTTTGAATTTTTGTTAAAAAGAAAAATTTAAAAAATTTCCCTGAGGAGTGATCATGTCCTGTCTTAAAATTGAATGTGCCATGTTGCTTTGCTGTTCAAGGAGAATTATCAACATTAAAAAGCAGTACTATCATAGCTGGTTGCTTTCATTCTAAACAAAGCAAAGGCCGTGAACACTTGGCATCCTCCCTTTAGTTTGGATTTAACCTACAAAAATCTTAAAGGTATAATAATTGTGAAAAACACAATTGATTCTTCTTTTTTTTCAATTATTAGACTCGAGATTATTTATTTGACTAATTCTACGGAAACTCGCGAATCTCCGTTTGTTATGGCGTTTGTTATCGCGGTGGAATATAGTAGATTATGCAAACTTTCTCTTACATCTTTTGTAGTGCAGACCGAAACTTTTATACTGTTCTTTTTTTTTCACCGCTCAACAATAGCAAACGCCATACATTCTCAATAGAGTTGTAAAAAAAAAACATGGGAAGAAAATATTGTTCATATAAATAGTGAAATCACCCCAAGTTTTTTTTTTAATTTAATTCTTTCATATTAAATTAATTTAGGGTTGGGCTTGGTGATTTGATTGGCTTGATATGGAGTCTTTGCGGTGTCGAAAAATTAATAAAATGCTCGGTTGATGCTTGTTTTGAAAAATTAAAGTCAATTTTGTTATTTTTTTTCTCGATTGAATCCTTCCATGTTTTTTTTTTGTCATTTGATTTTTTTTTTAATTTAACTATTTTACAGTAAATTGATTTAGAGTTGGGTTTGATGATTTGTTTTGGCTGGCTTGGTATGAGATCCTTGCAATATCAAGAAACAAATATGATGCTCGGATGATACTTGACTTGGTAAAATCTTTTTTTTTTATTGAGTTTTTTTATTGTCAATTTAATGAGTTATTAGCGAGATTTGTAATAGAAAAACAAAACTCAAAGAAAAAGGACAAAAAGAAGCAGAGAAACCACATAAAATTCACCCAAATAATCATTTTAGTTTAAAGATTTATTTTTTTTATTTTTCAGTCCCTAAATTGAGAGAAAAGAGCAAATTTTATTGGAAAACAACGAACAAAAGAAAATGTTATTGATTGATCATATTTCAGCAATCAAAACAAACGATATTAGTGTCGATGATCTATTTATATTCTAATTGTTTTTTTTTTTTTACAAATGAAGAAGAACCCGTGACAATATATATATATATGTGTGTGTGTGTGTGTGTGTTTTTTTTTTTTAAAAAATGGATTTTAAATTATTTATTTTTTAATAAAAAACAAATTTATTATTGCATGATTAAAAAAAAATATTTGAAGACCTCGCCGCAATATAAGGTTAGATAATATTTTTATCTTAACTTATCAACTTAATTTTTTATTTAATAAATTTTTTATTATTTATTAGCCATGCTCCAATTTTGAATGGTCCCCTTGTTTAATTAGGTTACCCCAACAAGAAGGGCGACGGCGACTACTTTTTTCTATTCCTCAATGCCCCAAATAGGAAGGCAGAGCATCCGTGCATGCGTGGTTGAAAGTAGGAGCACCGCCCCCATTATTGCGGATGCTTGCTAATTAATGAAAGAAAATGACCCCTCAAAGCAAATGTACCCAATGAGAAATCTATTGGAGACTTTTTTGTGAAACCAATTTCGTCTCTCAACACTCAATCGCCTCGAAATCTTAGGTTAAGATTTAGCAATTGCTTATTCTTTAGGCTTTTATGGACCTACATTTTATATGGGAATGATAAAATAATAATACTTCATTCTTTTTTTTAAAAGTCCAAGTTAGAAAAAGAAATGTATGGATTTTCTATTCAAAACTTTAAATGTGATTTTTTTTAATAGAAAATTTTTAAGTTTGTATTAAGTTTGGAAACATGTTTTCTGTGTTTTCATAGTTTTTTTTTACAAATTTTATAGTGTTTTCAAATTAAAACAAATGAACGAGTTAATTATACAATATTCTTTATTTATGCAACATAAAACATTAAAATTTTATAGTGTTTTTCTTTATATTTTTATATTTTGTCAATGTCACAAAATTTATTTTTATATTATAAGTCTAATATAAAATACTTTTTTTATTTAACAAGTACAACTTTATCATTGGAGACATTTAAGGGGGGAATATAAAGAGATAAAGGAGGTAAATATTTAAAACTAGTCTTACATATATTTTAAAATAAGAGGTTGATTATATTAAATGAAAAATAAAAATAACTTTAGTGTTTCATATATGAAATAAGTTGTTTTGTGTTTTTTTGTGCTAAGTCAACTAAAATGTTATGTGTGATTATTTTAAAGACAAAAACTAATCAATTCTAATATATATATATAAAAAATAAAAAAAATAAAAACTAAATCTCATCCGTAGAAATATGGCAACCTCATAACTCAACTCAAGTGAAAAAAAAATAACAAAAAAAATAATAAACACAAAAAATAGAAAAGAAACACATAACATAGCATCATACATGCAAAGCTTTGATTATCAAAGTAGAATTGACTTCACATCACGAGTTGCACCACTCATACTTTGAACCTAATACAGCTGAAATAAAAATCATGGGCACACATTTAAATTCTCATCATCCGCCACCATCAATTAGAGATTTTTATTTACCATATTACACACACACACACGAGTCTCCATATAATATATTAGTTCATATGCATACGCTATGTTGCGAATCAAATCAAAAAACTTTAAACATACAAAAATATCCAGATAGCAAGGAATTATTTGACATTGTTATTAAACTCAGGCCAGCGGGTTAATCTTAAAACTTCCTGACCTAACTCCTTGCTTAGCCCAGATTTAAAATTAAACTATGTCAGAGTTGTCCCGATGTAACCCAATCAACTTGGTAGGTCTAAAAACAATTTAAATGACATGTAAACAATATGGTTTGATTTTAAAAATAAATTAAGATGATTTTTTTTAATATTAAGATAATAACATATTGAATCAACCTGGGTAAACAACAATAATCATTTGTGTGCGCATTAAAAACATTTATTGTTAAATCAAAACACTTCATACTAAGCATTATGAAACACATGTAAACAACAAAACCAAAAGGATTTGAAGATAAATAAAAACAAGCAGAACATAAACAAGCAAATACAAACTACAATAATCATGTGTATTGTTAAATGAAGTAAATTTAGATAAGAATTTTGAAAAGAAAAGTTTGCATTTAAAAGATAAATTAATTGATTCAAATATGAAAATAAAAACCAACCATGTGCAAACCCGAATCTTTAAGTTTCAAATCAAAATTGTGATTTTGTATTGACTGATTTTTATGCTAAAATAGATTATTTCAAATTCAGAACTCATATATAAAAATTGATTTTTATGAATTTTGAAAATAAACCCATAATAAATTGATAATTTTGGAATTGAAATCATTAACCTGGAACTATGATTTTTATATAAAAACTAAAGCTAACACCACATCGCATAGAATATGAGTTTGAATATGAATTTAAAAATAAAAAATATGGTGTTTTTATAAAAACTAAAACTAGCACAACAATAAATATATTAACAACTTCATATTCAATTAGTTTGACATAAAAACTTACCTTTTGACATGAATTCAACATGAGAAACATTTGAATAGAAAAACAAACACGCAATGAATTTACAAACACCATAATATATAAATTTTTAAGATTTGGAGTGAAAATAGTTTTTTTTTTTTTTGTAAAAATCAAAACTAATGCAACAATAAACATGTCAGTAGGTTCAAATCAAACAAAACTATCATAACATTTTAAATACCCCTTAAATTCACAAGTTACTAACAAACAAATAAAATAGAACATAAAAACTCATAATGAAATCACACCAAGACCAATCGTTATGTCTTGGATAATATGATATTGCACAAATCCAAGCCTTTTAGCCTCATCACAAAGCATTGATCACTATCGTATTTCTTTTCAGAATCCCCAATTGGTCTCCAGCTTTGAGGCGCATAAACCAAACACAATAAAAGCTCTTTAACATGTACAAATGGATCTAATTAATAATTATCAAATGGTAAATGAGTAAAAATATAAGAAAAAGATAGAAACTCACCTCATAAGTTGCTGAAAATATGTTGGAGAGCATACAGATTGGCATATCTGGCGATGCGTTATGGTACACATGCCAGTGCCTCTAGGCTTAGTTATTAAGCATATCCATATTTTCTTGGTCTCCTCTACTTATTGATAATGGTGGTGTCATTCACTACCAAACAATGAGAGAGATGAGTGCTCTCTTTAACTTGGTTTCTCTTTTTTTTCTTTCTTTCACTCTAGCTATTAGAGATGAGGGTGTTTGGTTGTCATTGTTGGTGGTGTTCGAACTAATCATGATGGTTTGGATGTGTTCTAATTTGATGAAGCAAGGATGTGGTTTAAGTTGTGGGGCTAATTGTGGTGGTTTTAGATGAAGAGAGTTGTAGTTTACGTATTTATGGGTTTTTATAGTGGTTGAGGGAGCTAATAGTGGTTATCGTGGCAAGTATAATGTCGGATGACAGATCTGGCTCCTAAATCGAGGGGGGTTTTAAAAGTGTTGGGAAATAATTATAAAATTATGATTAATAGTAGGGGTGTTCACGGTTCGGTTCGATTTGGTTTTTATCAAAAAAAGTAACCAAACCGAAATTTTTTTTTAAAAAAAAAAAAACCGAAACCAAACCGAAACCGGTTCAAACCGACCGGTTTCGGTTCGGTTCGGTTTGGTTTTTTAGAGCAAAAACCGGTTTGGCTCGGTTTTTTCGGTTTGGCTCGGTTTTGGCTCGGTTTGGCTCGGTTTTTTGTCCGGTTTTTTTCGGTTCAGTTCGGTTTTTCCGGTTCCAGGCTTAAAAAACTGAAACCGAACCGAACCGATCGGTTTTTTCAAAATTTTAATCGGTTTATTCGGTTTTTTTTCACGGTTCGGTTTTTTCGGTTATTTTTTTTCCGGTTTTCTCGGTTTAATCGGTTTTTCGGTTTTTTTGAACACCCCTAATTAATAGGGTTCAGAAGTCGCCACCTAGTATTATGATCACTAGAAAATCTAATGGTTTGCGAAAGTCTGGGTAAGGGGATTAGTTATGCATGGGGAAAACGCATCACCCCCAGTGTACCCTACCTATGGTAGGTTGTATTGTTGATTGATTTTTTTTTCTATGATCATGTTTCTATTCGTTGGTCTGTCTAAGGTTCAAGAAAAATCATTTTTAGTAAGGAGATCTTTATCTTATCAAGCTAAAACTTAACCACTCTAAAGCCTAAAAAATATGTAAACTACATATCCCAAATTTAAACAAAATTCCTTTTGTGGTGTTTTTGAGATTTTTATCAAATCCTAATGGATAATCACAAACTTGTTGTGATACCTATTAATTGATTTTTTTTTCTTATTTTTCAATGTATGATAAAAATAAAATTTTTATTTTTTTGTATAAAATATGCATAAAAATTTTAGAATTTGGTCGTATGCTCACAAATAAAAATATATTTTTTGTATTTTTTTCAAATAAGGAGTTTTTTCTTGGAATTTTAAAGGAAAAACAGGTATATTTAATATCAAGTCAGTATCTTACATGTATGTTTATAACCCAAATATTAAATAAAATTATTGGAAAAATAATTTTAAAATGACCCTTGATTTTTTTCAGGATTCTTGGAAATTATTTGGGATCTGTTCGGCAAAAGTACAAAAAATAAAAAAATAAACATTACTTTAAAATTAATAGGGTGTGTTTGTCAAACACGTCATTAACTAAAAATTCGAGGCTTAAAAAGTATCTCAAGGCCATGTTTAACAAACACGTCTTAAGAACAAAATATTATGCTTTTTTCTTTGATGAAAATTGAACATGCCAAATACTATCTTATTGAAAATGGACTCAGTCTAGTCATGTAGGTTGGGCTTCCCAGCCTAAAGGTCCAAGACCATAAACACGGCCCAAAAAAAAAAGAACGAAGGTCAAATAGGAAAAAACATTTGAATTCACTCAAGAACACCAAGAACTTATAAAGAAACCTAGAAACTAAGATCCAATATAAGACAATATTATGTCAAATTGAAAGCACATAAACATGTATAATCAACATTCAAGCAACATTTTAAGGTTGGATTATCATAATAATCGATCTAATATCACGATTATTAAATTTTTTGCAAAATATAAAATGAAAAAAAAGCAAAGATCAAATGTCAAGATTTCAATGTTTTTAAATTATTAAGACCCTAGATTAATGATCAACAAACTTATACGTATGTGCAAGAACCAACAATTGATAAAAAAAGACAAGCAAATCATGGACCCAAGACAAATCTTCAACGGATGAACATGAAACCTAGAAACCTAGAATCTTTTAAAATGCAGAAAATACAATAAAACCCTTAATAAAGGCCTAAAACCTATTCAAACAAGTAACATACACTCATGTATGCATGCATGCTTAAGCTTTTAGAAACAACAATAAACATGTAAACATTAAAATGCATATAACTCAAAGCATATAACTTACTATCATTATACAAACATGCACATATATTGTTCTTATCAATTCAAAAGCTCATTCAAGATCAAAATATCCTTTATGGACTTCCAAAATTTGAACAAAAACACTAGGATGGGCAAGCATTTCTATATGTCTCATTTTTTCATATAATCATCAAACCACAACATATGTTTTTCATGCATAAAAAACAAGTATTCAAGCATCAAAAGCATATCAGTAATCATTTACTAAACATCATAAAATGTCAGATTAACAACTAAAACTAACAAACATATTGTTACTTGTATTCCAAACAACTTGAATATATATCCAAAAACAAATTAAAACATGGTCGGATCAAATCAAAAGCATCATGAACAACACTTGAATGAAAGGTTTAAAGCTTAAAATGCAGAGGGAAAGGGTATTCTAAATGAGTTCTACCCCTCTATCAAGTTGAATAACTTACCTTCAAGAGATGGTTTCAACTGGTTTCTACCTCTTTTGTTTGATTTGAGCAGATTTCAATAACCTCTTCCAAACAACTTTTCTTTTTTCTTCACAATATTTTCTTTCTTACTAACACACAGTCTTTGCCACCTTTGTTTCAATTCTATTCTAACTATTTTATTTATTTTTATGTATTTTCTTTTTACTTTCTCTATGATATTTCTCTTTAGGATCCCCCTTTCTTTTCTCTATGATTTCCTTTTCTTTTATAGCCTCAAAAGAGCAAGTGGTTGTGAAACCATTTGTGGGTTTGGAGGTGGTTTTTCAAAACTAGATTATAGGTGATTCTTTTTTTTGATATATTAGAAGATATTTTTCTCTCTTTTTTTTTTCCTCTCTCAAGGTGTCTAACAAACTCTAGGAACTTCTAAAAAAGGTTAGAAACTTCATAGCTGAAAGATAGCTAAAAATGGTTGATTAGGGGTGCACTTTCCATTAATTAATCATGGTAAGTAGGGGGTCATTAAATCTAACAAAGATATAGATCCTATAGAAGGGATGTTATTCTTCAACCACAATCAAACCATGATTGATTTGGTGTCCTATAGCTTTCTCACCATCGATTCAAAGTTAAGTGTAACGCTGTGAAATTCTACTGAACTAGACAAGGTTGCCTGGGGACAAGAAGTTAAGGGCTTCCACGTGGAAGATGGAGCACAAACATAAAATAAAATAAAAAAAAGGTGGCATAAACTTGTAAAGGGGAATCTCCTCTATCAAATGGTGTTAGTTGGAGTTCTTGAAATAGTCGGAGATGCCACATTCATTCATTTATAGGTGGTAATTCGACTAGCCTTCTCGGCTGAAGAAGACAATAAAACAATGACAAATAATGTGTCATATTGTCACTCGATTTTTTCATTAAAAACAAATGGCATGTCCTTTATTTAAACCCTAAAAATTAGGGTTTAAGAATTGATATTTTGTAAATTTCAAGTTGATCCTTGTTGTTTCAATTGTAGTGCATGTATCCTTAATTGACCTTAAAACTTTTTATTTTTTGCAATTGCACATCTGAAAACTTTGATTTAACTCCTCTAATTTGAGAGCCTTTTGTTAAATTAGTTATTGGTTTCCAATTTTTTAATTTGATCCCTATCAACAATCAAACTTTTAATTTCTTTCAAATTGATCCCTGATATGGATTATTTCAGTCCTTCAACATGTATGCTTGTTGCACTTTGGATCTTGGTTCTGAATTTTTTTAATTTGGCCCTTAATTGAAATCTAAACTTTGACTTTCTTGCAATTTCACCATTGATTTCATCCAATTATGCTTGTAAAAAGTAATCATGGTTATCTAAAATTTTAATCTCTTAATTAAGCTCAAATTAAGCTTCCAAACTTAAATTTTCACCAACTAGGTCCTTAATAACATTAATTTGACCCGTTAAAAGTCTAATTAAGTCTTTGCACTTAGTTAATTATTTTAGTTTTGTCCAATTATATAATGATATACTAGGTCATTTACCAATAAAATTTTATTATGATAACAAGTTGTCATTTGTGTCCATTATATAAAACATATATCAAGTCAATTACATATATCATGATAAAAATTTTATGTCAATTATATCTTTACAATATTCAACTCTCCAAAATGTCTTTCTATCAAGCTTTTTTAATCCAAATTAATAGAATTATATTTTCATTCAAAAGAATATACTTGAGTTATATAAGGATACAATACAAGAATTAATGAAAACTACCCAAATTGTTTTAAGAAGATATAAGAATCAGAATTATTTAATCATTAAAATTTTATTAAAATTAACATATTTTTTAAGAATAAAATCACATTCTTATGTAACTTATAGACATTTTTTAAATGAAAAATATAATTATATCAATTCGGATAAGTTTTATTTTTACAGGATTGCTTATTGAAGAATTGAATATTATATTAAAAACATAAAAATATATTGAAAACTCATTCATTATATAAGAATAAATTGCTTTATTTATCAATAAGTTTTTATTATGATAACAAATCAGCATTTTGTGTCCACTATATCCTTATAATATTCAACTCTCCAATAAGTCCTTCTGTTAATTTTTTAATATAAATTGATTTAATTATATTTTTCATTTAAAAATATCTTTTATTTATATAAGGATACAATTAAAGAATTGATTACAAATACTCAAGATATTTTAAGAAATAATAAAAATCAAAATTATTTAACCATTAAAATTTTAACAATAAATATTTTAATTTTTTTGAAAACTTAGAATTACATTTTTAAAATAAAAAAATATATAATTTTATTAATTTAGATGAAAAAATTAAACAAAACTAAATATCGATGAATTAAATATTATACAAATGTATACTAGACATAATTAAAAATATAAAAATACATTAAAAACTCATCGAATTATTTAATATGTAGTTCGTACAATTACTGAATGCTCCAAATCCGTGATAGCAAAATAACAAGCTAAAGTTTAGATACCTTGACCACATGTCCAGCAATTATTCGTTCTTTGTGTTTTTTATTCACTAAGGCAGGGAGGGAAGTTGTAAGTCAAACCATTCAGTTGAGTTGTCGCATTCTTTTTTCTCAAGTTAGAAATCACAGTTTCAAAATCTGATGGATACCCATTATATTATATTATTTAAGAGAGAGAGAGAGAGAGATGCATTGTAAAATAATCTTTTTATTCTTAAAATAATAATAATAACATGAAAATAGAGGGTTCTTTTGTCATTTTCAATATTGTTGCATAGTCAAAACTTGGCGTCTTTGGCATAATTTAACTCTTATGTTAAAAGGTATTTATGATATTTTATTGTTGGGTTTTTTTTTGTAATTAGTTTGTTGGGGTGAGGTTATTTCAGCATTTTAATAATTAAAAAGAATTAAAAAAGTCAGCCTCTTAATCGTATTTAGATGGCACGTGCGATTGATTCCAATAGACATAAAGGTCATTCCAGGGTGGCTTTAGCTTCATCTCAACGTCTCCTCCTTGGATATGTGGCAAATGCACTGATTGGAGGTTTGATTTGTCACCGATAACTATTTTTTTTCTTCTTCTTTTTTCCTTTTTCTTCCTCAGTTTTTGCGCCCTACCACCCGATTTTTCAAGTCAACTCATAAACTTCTATTTCCTTTTTATTTAATCTTTGTTTTTTTTTTGTTATATTTGTTTTAAATAATTCATGGAATTACATTTTTCTTTAGATCTCATCCTTATTAAATTTTTTATTTTGTCAAATTTGATCCCCATTTTTATAGTCTAAGATAATTTTTAGAGATGTATTTTTCTTCGATTCCACCTTTCATATATTTTTTTCTTGGTAAATTTCATTCTCATTCTTTTTATTGGCTTTTTTTTTGCTTTGCAAAATTTTCAAGAGCGGTATTTTTTTACCTAATTTAATTCTCCAATATTTAATTGATTTGGATTTAAGCTTGTTAAGCCCGTGTCGAAGATTTCATAGGTTGCAAACTTTGTAAATTAAACTAGCTTCATGAGGTTTGTCTAAGATTGTTTTATTTTCTTTATATCATTTTTTAAGCTATTATTTTTCTTACTCCATCATTCAATATTTATTTAATTGGAGATTGAGCTCAATTTTTTTTCATGCTTTCTATGACCTTGGTTTATCTTCTTTTTTTTTTTAATTTAATTGGGTTGCCTTAGATCTTTTTATTTGTTATTCTTTGTTAGGTTTATTTTTTAAAATAAATTTTATTCTTGAATTAAATAGAATTGATTTATTGAATATAGATGAATGCTCACTTCATTTTGTTCTGTTTGATTTGCTTTTCAAGGACATTACTCTAGTGACTTCTTCTTATGTTGTCGTCTAGAATTTTGCAATCAGGTTTGAACCGTCTTAACAATAATTTTTTTTATGATGAGTGATGTCCACAATGGAGTTGATAGTAGATTGCCAACGTTTTTTTTTTTTTTCCTTTTCCTTCTGGGTATAATATTGGTGGCTCATTTGTTTTGGTTGATTGTTGCAAAATGTTTTTTATGGTTCGTCTGCTATCATTGCTTGTAGTTTAAATTAGATTATTAGATTACCCAGTCTTATAAAGTCTAATCGAGTTAATAACTCGAGTATCAAGTTTTTCTTACTTCTTCATAAATATTGTTATCGTCTCGACATCTCTTTTGTGTGCTAAGAAATTTTTGATTGGCCTGCAGCGCAACACGAGTTACCGTTTTAGTAATATACTGAAACTCCTTGGCATTTTCATTATAGTAGTGAATAGTGAAATGCCAAGGCATTTTACACTTTAGTCCTAAAAAAAAGGGAACTTTTTCTTTAGTTTTCAACTTATATTCTCTTTCAATTTCGTCTCCAACATTACGTCTATTGGGTTTTAGAATTTATAATTTAGTTTAATTTGTTTTTTATGGAGCTATCTCGATTTTATGACCCGAGTCGCGAGTCTTGTGGGTTAGTCATGTTAACTTAGGTTTTTTTTCCTGTTTTTTACATTTTTTTTTCTCAACTTCATCTTTTAACATTAGGTTGATTGAGAATTAGGCTTTATAATCAAAATTATTTCTTGATTTGCTTTCTAAGAAATTATCATGATCTCATGACCTAAGTCACAAGTTTTACGGGTTAGCCATGGTGACTCGGGTTTTTTTCCTTTCTTCTTATTGATTTTTTCCATTTTATCTTTCAACATTGGATTGATTGAGAATTGAACTTTATATTTTTTTTTATTTGCTTCCTATGAAGTTATTCCGGTCTCTTCACTTGGGTTTGACAGGTTAACATGAGTTAATTCGAGTCATTGATTTTGTCATTTGATTTTACTTTCAATGTAACCCTTTGACATTCAGTTGATTGAGAATTGAGCTTCATAATTTATTTTTTTTTATTTTCTTCATATGGGGTTATCATAGTTTTATAACCCAGACACATATTAAGCTGACCGACTTGGGTTTTTTTCCTCTCTTTTTAGTTGATTTTTTTTTCAATCTCATACTTCATTATTGAATTGATAGGGAATTAAGCTTCAAAATTTGTTTCAGTTGTGTTCTAAGAGGTTATCTTGATTTTATGTCGAGGTCACAAGTTTGTTTAGTTGACTTGAGTAGTTTTTTGTGTCATTTTTATTTTTATTTTTTTAAAATTTCATCATTCAACATTGAGTTGATTATGAATTGAGCTCCATAATTTATTTCAATTTATTTTTTATAGGGTTATCTCAGTCTTATGACTTAGATTTGGAAGGTTAACCTGAGTTAACTCAACTTATTTTTTTAGTTGAATTTTGTTTTCAATTTCATCCTTCAACATTGGGTTGATTGCAAATTTGGGTTGAATAATTTTTTATTATTTGCTTTCTATAGGTTATCAGGGTCTCATGACTTGGATAGTAGATTTGACAAGTTAATCTGAGTTGATCCGAGTTAATTTAATATGTTGTTGTAAATTTTTTTTTTATTTAATATGTTGTCGTAAAAAATTAAATTTATTAAAAAATCTAAAAAAGGTAAATTCACCATTGATCTCCTCGCTAAACATTGTTTATTGGAACAATATTTTTTTTTTAATTTCATCATTTAATATACAAAATTTTTTTATTAGAGGTTAAACCTCATAATTTATTTCAATTTGTTTTTTACGAGGTTACCCTGGTTTTATGAACTAGGTCACAAGTTTGACGGATTACCTAGGTTGACTTGATATTTTTTTTTCGATTTTATTCTTCAACATTGAGTTGATTGAGAATTGAATTTCATAGTTTGTTTCGATATATTTTTTATAAGTTTATCAAAGTCTCATAACCCGAGTCATGAATTTGACAAATTAACCCGGATTAACTCAAGTCAATTTAATATATTGTCGTCTCAATATTAAAAAAAGATATTGTCTTGAATTATTTTTAGTTAAATTATATTTTTACTAGTCGTTCGGGTTGCTTCTGGATCTTTCAAGTTGACCGCATCACATTAAATTTATCTCACACGATTAATTTTTTTTATTAAAAGATATATTAGTAATGACAAAATATTTTTTAATATTAAAAGGATTTAATCTGATTTGTAACATTACACGAGTATATGTCCTAAGTGTAAACTATATGGTTGATTTACGTATAATTTGGGTACATGAAAACTTATCTAGAGATAACGTTCGAAAAAAAAATCCTAATGGTTGGAAAAATAATAACAAGGAACAACCAGCAAAGGTAGTCGTCGCAAAGAGGACGAGAGAGGTCAAAACCATTGAAGCTTTTCATGGCTGTAGATTTAAGAAACTAAGCTTAGCATTTTTACATATTAAGGGCTCAAGTAAAAAAATAATAATAATAATTATGTTTTTACTATCCTTTTTCTTGACATTATATTTCTCAAGAGTATATAAAAAACCATCTCAACCCAATAATTTAAGTTTTTAGGTGAGGTTTCATGATATAATTTATATTATTGTCTAACACACCTCCTTAAATGAAAGTCCTTTAACCTTGAAACTTGTACAAACCCACTTTATATTGTGCTTAATTTTTATCAAATACATAGAGATGTTGATATTCGAACTCGTGACTGCTTGATTATCAAAACTCTGATACCATATCAAAAAAACTATTTTAATCCAATAATTTAAATTTTTAAATAAGATTTTATAATATAATTTGTATTTAAGATTTTAAAATATAATTTATATTATTATTTAACAAATTAGTTTTATTAATATGCTCTGACAACGTTCCTAATCTTATATTGGCAACTTGTATAACGGAAGGGAAGGGATTGGGATTCCAAATCCCATGGCCAATAAATAAATATGATTTTTTTTTTTTTTCTCCGAGTAAAAACAATGAGAGGATCTTTGAAAATAGGAGAGCGTGGGGGAGCGCGTAAAAAATAATAACGTGGTCCACCCTAAATAGTACCTCTCCATATATTTGCTCTGTAAGCTCTTGCCTCCCACTGACAAAATATAGTAAAGACTGACAAATTACACGCAGAGAGAGTCTCGAGAACTGAGCGCACAAGCAACTAGCTACTCTTTTACTTCACTGTCTCCACCTCCTTGTTTGGTTTATCTACACTAGGGTTTTGTTCCCTATTTTTCGTTAAAAAAAGCCTCCTACAAGGCAGAGAGACATCTTCTGGTAAGCTCCGAATGTGAATTTGTTCTGGTTTTGTTTTGTTACACATTGTTTAGTTATGAGTTATTTGTCATATCTTGAGGTTATTTGGTTTTTTAGAGTTTTAATGTTTGGTTTTTTTGCGAGTAAAAGTTCAAATTTTTTCTTTTGTCGGTTCAAAGAACTTCTTCGGGTTTAGGTGCTGTCGATTTTTGAGCTGGGTTTGCTTTTTTTTTCTTCACCCTCTTTTCTTCTTAGTAATAATGCTTCTTTTGTGTTTCTTTTTTAAAGATATCTCATTATCTAGTAAAGTTCTGCTTCCACTTGAAAAATGCGGGTGGGGTTTCTGTGGTTGGCCTTAAGTTCAGAGCCTGAAGTGTTTGCAGACTTTTGAGTTTTGAAAGTTTCTTCAAAGAAGAACCAAGCCCTGAGTGGTTTTTTTTTCATGTGACAGAGTACCCTTGGGGAAACATTTCTTTGCTTAACGTAGATCTCTGTTTCAACACTCTCTGTGTTGAGGTAAGCTTGTTTTAGAACATTGTTTTGTAGATCTAAGCGTTTAAAACTCAAAAGAGGGAGAATTTACCATGGTTTAGAGTGCTTCATATGCTGTTGATAATTTGTTTTCAGTTTCCTTACTAATTTACTATTCTTCTTCTTCATCCTTTTCTTTTGGGGAGAGGGTAGTGTTTGGGGTGTACAAGGGTAGTTTCTCGTTTGTCAAAACTATAATTTCGTCAAGGATTTTAAGGTTCCGAAAATGCTACAGGATTTAAGAAATTTTTCCTTTTCAAATTTCCCTCCGGCAGTCGATTTTCTGGACAATGCCATGTTTATTTACCATTATTGTTACATTATACGTGCAAGTTTTGATTAAAAAAAACAGAGATGGTGTCTGGATATGGAGATAGAAGGTCTCTAATACGTTTTCATTTCTTACCTTTTGTAGCCGTGTTATAAAATATCTGTGCTTGTCATCAAATGGAAAATTTTAATGGTGCGTAGGGAGTGGGTTTGTCACACCAAATACACAAGTAGAAAGGCAAAAGGATTTTAATTAATAATGGAACTCTATTTTTTATATTAAAAAAAATGACACAGCAGTTTCCAAATGAACAGAGAATTTATGCCACCAACATCATTAATCTGGCTCTGGCCCATTGTTCTTTTTTTTGGAGCACAACATAAAGTGCTTGAGTGAAAAGAAAGGGATAAAAAAGGAAAGAGAAAAGAAAGTTGCAAAGATGGATTATGTAATCATGCGTGATGAGGTCTTCTGAGTACACCCTTTTCTTTGTTTTTAATTTTGTCTTGTGGTTCTGGTTGGTGGTAGTGGGGGTAGTTTCTGAGGAGTTTCTTTGAAGGCATTGTATTGTTTGTTAGGTTTTTGCATGCTTATTTGAGGTGGCTGTCATCGTTTTGAACACCACACTATCCTTCTTCTTGCATACATTTTTATATATTAGATTCTCTTTTGAATTTCTTTCTCAGCCAAAGATTTCCTCAGAAGAACTGCAAGTGGTGTGGGCCAGGTGGGATTTCAAGAAGAGTACTTCTTGTGAGGAGGATAGAAGGCATAATGCAGACACCAAAAGCAAAGTAAGATAGTCATTTCCTTGTTACAATGTTTTTACCTGTTCTTGGTGTTTGTTTGTTTCCAGATAATCTGTTTTCTCATGTCATTAACTGAATGCGACCTCAATATTCTGTTCATGTAATGTAGACTTGCTCATCTCTGCACTGTTTTTCTGATCTACTTTCAGAAAACTGCTTTCATTCAAGTCCATTTAATTCTATGATTATGATTACTTCTCTTCTGCAATTGATGTATTGGTGTTTTTAAAGTGGATCTAACTGATCATTCAATTGAATGGACTTTGGACTGGAAAAAAAAAATGTTACAAGGAACAGGATGATTTTTAGTACCATAACAAGAAAAGAAAGATCAAGTTCTGATACCGAGCTAACTGAATCCAATTACAAATTATTGGTTCTACTCTGCATTATAATGGAAAGTGGAAGAAAGAGTACAATTAATGTGGTTTGTGACTAGGGGACTCTTGTTAAGAATTGAACATTATACTCTCTTTCACATTTTGCTTTAAGGTTACCTGTAAGCCTTGTTTTTCCTTGTAATTTCGTTTTCTTTTGATTTTGGGTAAGAAACCTATTTTTTCTACCTCAACTGTCAACAAAGTTTGGCTACTATCTCAAAGGCAAATAAATTATAATAGTGAATCAGGTGGGGCATCTAGATCCAATTGGTGGGTGAATGTTGAATCCTAGCATGGTTAATCCATTCAATAGGTGGCAGGTGTTGAAATTTATCACCTAACAACACACTGATATACCCTGAATCCTAAGCATTGTTACTTAACCCATTCACGAGGTGGCAGGTATTGAAATTGTTTCACCTAATAACACTGATGTACCATGAATTCTCGCATGGTTAATCTACTCAAGATTCTGTAAATTTACAGCCCAGCTGCTAACTTATATAGCATCCTTCTTTCTTCTTTTCTCCTTGTATTTTATCAAGTTTTGACGGTTATCTAGCATCAGTTGCTGGAACTTGGAAGTAGGTCCTTTGATTTTCATGCATATCTAACTATACTTGTTGTCATTCACCCAACTTTGAGTGCAGAACCAGCTCTTTGGAAGTGCCTCAGAAGAAATCTCCCGCAACACCTCGAACTCGGCAACTCAAAACACCTGGATCAGAAAACAACTCTGTCTCCCCAAATCCAGCAAGTAGGACCCCGAAAGACAGAAGTCCTAAAGTCACTGAACGCAGATTATCTCAAAGTCCAGCAACTGAGGTACTCAGCTACAACTAGTTCATGTTTAAATGGAACTGCATGGGGGAGTTTTTTTACAGTTGGCCATGTCGTAGTCACAGATGCTTATTTATATTACTCTGTTACAAATGCCTGTCTCCCACCATTCAGGTGTTTTTAGACACAATTCTTTACTTTTAAATTATCACAATTGATTTTTCTTAGGAAGAAACTTTTCGTACTGATAATATTTTCATAAATTACTGTTGTTTACTCGCTTTGCTATCCTCTCTGTCTCGCGAGCCCAGAAGAAGCGCCCAAGCAGAATATCTGAATTGGAAACACAGCTTGCACAACTCCAGGAGGATCTGAAGAAGGCAAAAGATCAACTGAACGCATCAGAGTCATGGAAGAGACGAGCCCATCAGGAAGCTGAAGACACCAAGAAGCAGCTTTTAACCATGTCAGAGAAATTTGAGGAATCACAACAGCAATTGATGGAGCTTTCTAGTTCTGAAGATGTCCGTGTTCAAGAGCTCCGTAAAGTCTCCCATGATCGTGATAAAGCTTGGCAGTCTGAACTGGAGGCCATGCAGAAGCAGCACTCAATTGATTCTGCAGCCCTGGCTTCTGCCATGAATGAAGTCCAGAGGCTCAAAAATCAGCTGGAAATGGTAGTGGAATCTGAAGCTTCCCAAACAAAACATGCAGAATCAGCATATGCTGAATTACAAGGGCTGAGACTGGAACTAACTGAAACTCTCTCCCTTGTTGAAAAAATGAAAACTGAGCTCAGTGATACCAGGGAATCTGAAGCTCAGGCCCTGGAACTTGTTAGTAAAACTCAAAAGCAATTGGAAGAAGCAAATGCAACTGCTGAAATGCTGCAGGCAGATGACGTCAAAGCCATGGAGGCTTACAGGTCCCTATCATTGGAGCTGGAACAGTCAAGAGCTCAAGTAAAACCCTTGGAGGAACTTGTGAGTAAACTGCAAGCAGATCCAGCGAACATTTGTGGGAAAACAGTCATGAATCCTACAGGGGATGTTGAAGTTTTGCATGAAAGTGTAGAAAATGAGGAAACAAAACAGCTCAAAGCAGAAATGAACCTTTTGAAACATGAAGTAGGTCAGTTGAAATCCGCACTAGAAGCATCTGAGACCAGGTACCAGGAAGAATATATTCAAAGCACATTGCAGATTAGAAGCGCCTATGAACAAGTTGAACGTACAAAGTTGGAATCAGGCCACAGAGAGGCTGAATTGGAAGCTGAATTGAAGAAAGCCAAAAACAATATTGAAGAATTGAGGGCTAACCTGATGGATAAGGAAACTGAATTGCAGGGCATTTCTGAGGAGAATGAGGGACTGGCTTTAAAGATTGAGAAAAATCAGCCAAGTGAGAGGGAATCTGAACTTGCAATGGAGCTGAAAAAGTTAGAGCATGATCTGGCAGAGTTGAAGGCGAGCTTGTTGGATAAGGAAGCACGGTTGCAGAGTGTAGCAGAGGAAAATGAAACACTCTGGAAAGAAATCAAGAAAGGGGAAATGGAGAAAAGTAAGGTCAATGATGAAGCTGTTGCATTGGCAGAAACTGCAAGGGCTGCAGAACACGAGGCTCTGATGAAACTTGGTTATCTGACAGAGGAAGCAGATAAAAGTAGCAGAAGAGTAGCAAGGGTGACTGAGCAGCTGGATGCAGCTCAGGCAGCAAACACAGAAATGGAGGCTGAATTGAGGAGGTTAAAGGTGCAGTCAGACCAATGGAGGAAAGCCGCTGAGGCAGCTGCTGCTATGCTTTCAACTGGGAACAACGGCAAATTTGTAGAGAGAACAGGTTCTCTTGACAACAACTATAATCCTATTCCTGGAAATATGGGCTCGCCCTTCTCTGAAGATATGGATGATGACTCTCCAAAGAAGAAAAACGGGAACATGTTGAAGAAAATTGGGGTCTTGTGGAAGAGGGGTCAGAAGTAGCCAGGCTCTCTGTCAGGTTACAATGCATTTTATGGTTGTTATATTGCTTTGAGTGCTTTATTTTCGCACATCTTTTAATGTCCTTGTTCTTATTTATTACAGGGACTGGTTGGTGGCAGCTAAGTTTAATATGATGATAAATTTGTTTCAAAGACTAAGTTCTTTTGAGGACTACTGTATAGTTTTGTGGAAAATGATGAACTGAGGGGGTTCCATTTTGTTTCATCTGATGGTTGCAGTGGCTTTGATTTTCTCCACCATATCTAGTTCACTGTGTGAAGCAGTTGATCTGTGCTAGTATGCCATCAGCATGGATTATGTATTAATCTGTAACAAGTAATCTGAAAAATAGGAACACTTGTATTGTAGTATCGGAGACGATATGTTGCCGGAACTCCATTCCAAGTTTACTTTGGCCCATGAATTTGTGTTTCTTGTATTGTCCGAGACCAAGCTAGTTGTCTCGTCATTCCTTCATTGTTGTTATGTATTTTTGCTTGCTCGATGCCTCTGCTTGTTTTATTTCTCACAGCTATCCAATCCACCCCGCTGTATACCTCCAATAACAGCAATTATGCCATTGATCCTAAGAAACCCCCAGAGTGTTACAGTAGACAGTATCCATGAGCATGTGCCCATGCAATCATTCTTCTTCGTACAGTGCCGACATTTCTTAGCTGCCTACGATGCGTTCAATAGAAGGTAGTTTACGCTCTGAAACACATCGACATTCATCACAAGTGTGGAGTGAGGAATCACGGATGTTTCATTTTAGGCAACCAATAGGACACCTGATGTGTGCTTTACAGGGCCAAGCTTCTTGAAGGCAAAGAAATGGCTTCTTGATCCAAACCTTAAACTGCGGCCAAATTTGTCACTTTGATCTTAGGCTTTTGAACTCGTATTTCTATCCCTTTTGTCTGGTTTTTTCTTATCAAGTAATATGGGCGTACATACAGGCTTGCCATGCATTCCACGTCACATCATATATCTCTGACGAACTCAATGAATTTACATTTACGCTCGGGTCAAAGACTAGAAAACTTATAAAATCATAGCAATTGAATTTAAATATGTCAATTCTTAATACAAGCAAAGTTATAATGACCAGATTCAAGGCTCGGTTCATGGGTTAATCCGGGTCAATTTAAAAAGGTTTTTTTTTAAATGTCAAAAAAGAATTTAACCTTGCAACTTGTTAGATGAATATTATCGATTTCAATTTATTTATTTTTGTTCTTTTAAAAAATAACCTAAGGCATCATCATATATGAAAATAACTTAAATTAAAAAAGAAAGAAAATGAAAAGTGAAATTTCTTCCCTAAATTATGGCCAAATTAATACCTAAGGAATGCTCATCTTTGTTACTTCATAGCATTATAAGTGATAAATGGTCTTCTAACTCATGCTATGCATGTATTACTTAAATTATTTAAATATAAAAATTTGTTTATTATTTTCAAAAAATTAATTATTCTCTCTATCGAAATAATATTTTTTCAAATATAAAATCTGAATGGCCTTCTTTATTGAAATTAGATTAATTATAATCAACTTAAGTATGTAGTATATATATATTTTTAATTTAGTTGTTATAATTATAAATATAAATATTTGTTTTAAAATATTTTAAAAACAATTATTAATTATAATCAATTTATTTTTTCTAATTCTAAAAAAAGAAGATTATTTTCTGTCATAAAAGAATAAGGAAATGCTCTTTTCCTGTTTTTATTTCTGCTGGAAAACAAATTAACTTTTATGGGCCGATAAACAAAATGAAAAGCTACAAGGCCGAAGATAAGTCCAACAAGTGCTCATGAGAGAAATCAAACTTGCAGAAACAGCCCACTGCTATCTTTCTTATATACAGACAGCATTCACTTCTTTCTTAGGGTTAGGGTTTTATTCAGCAGCAGCAGCTCCTCCCCCTCCTCCTTAGCTTTCAAAACCCTCCTCGCCGTCCAACAACTTATCTCAGTAACCATGGGGTACGCTTCCTCTCCTCGATTCTCACTCTCCTTCAGCATCACTCTGCTACTTTACTGTTCTTGACTCTGGGATGTTTAGAGCTCCCTCTATTTGTTTTGCATCTTGTATTTTTTGGTATCTTAATTAATGTTTTCTCATAATAACGGCATGCTTGGTAGCTGAGAAAGTTGAAGATGGGAAAAAGTTGAAAAATCTTTTTAAGTTTTAAACATTAAGCCATGCTATCGGCTTATGAAAATATTGCCACGTGATGTTTAGTGTATTCCATTGTATGTTGAAACGAGTTTTAGTCATGGTGGATGCCATCTCCTTGTTTTGTTTCTGAGAATTAAATCTGGTATTTGTAAATTGGATTATGAGTAGGCTATGTAGTGATTAAACAGTAATTTTGGTTGAATTAGAAATTTATTAGGCTGTTCAATGTTTTGGTATTTGAATCTAGTTTAATTAATCCCTTTGACCTGTTAAATTTGAATCCATTTCTATCAACTTGAAAATGCATTGGTGGGATCTTTCCTGCCCTCCCAAAAGGGCGCGTCGTTTTGTTTATTTATTTTTTGAATAGAAACGAAATTAGCAGATTTGCAGGTTAGGGATGGTGAGGTTTCATGCCAAATCAAATTTAATGACCATAAGTCATCTAGAACTAGCATTACTTGTATTGTGTATTGTTTCCTGGTGAGATTACTGATATGGAAAGTTCCCTGCCTCTGTGCATAACTTGTTAGTTATTTAGGACAGTGTTTGGGTGTTCTCCATTTAAATTTGATGGGGATTTTTTTCTGAATTACAGTAAGACACGTGGTATGGGAGCTGGTCGCAAGCTTAAGTCCCACCGCAGAAGGCAGAGGTGGGCTGACAAATCTTACAAGAAGTCTAACCTTGGCAATGAGTGGAAGAAACCGTTTGCTGGATCATCTCATGCCAAAGGCATTGTTCTTGAGAAGATGTAGGGCTGCCTTATGGTATTTTATATGTTTTCATTTTTTGTTTTCTTCAACTCCAAAGTTTAAATGCTAATCTGTGTCAATCTGTACCATTGGATGTCTATATATGCAGAGGTATTGAGGCCAAGCAGCCTAACTCCGCTATTAGAAAGTGTGCTAGGGTTCAACTAATCAAAAATGGGAAGAAGATTGCTGCTTTTGTTCCAAATGATGGTTGCTTAAACTATATTGAAGAAAATGTGAGTGCTCTTTGTGCGCTTTAACTGATTTGGATCATTCATGGTCCTTTTGTGCTTGCCGATAACCTAGAACATAATTTGCTCTTGTAGGATGAGGTGTTGATTGCTGGATTTGGACGTAAAGGTCATGCTGTTGGTGATATTCCTGGTGTTAGATTCAAGGTTGTGAAGGTTTCTGGAGTCTCACTTCTTGCACTTTTCAAAGAGAAGAAGGAGAAGCCAAGGTCTTAGGTTGTCAATGGAGAGATTGCCGTTTTGTAATGCTTATTGTTAGTCTTTTTTAAAAATGGGAATGGCTCTAGTTTGTTATTGAGTGGATTTCGCGAACACTGTTTAATCTGCCTTTCAGATATTGTATTCAATTTCTGGTTTCAGTTTTCAGTCCAAGATTATCTCTGCAGATGCACGCAATATTTATTGGACTTGTGTAGTAATGAAATATGATGGTTTTTTAAATGGAAAGCTAGTTTTTCTCTTTAAAATAAAAGATATATATAATCTTTTTATTTTTGACGTTTTTATTTAGGATTAATTATAAAAAATCTTTTTAAGTTTACTCGCTTCTTTCACTCTCTCCATTAAAAAGTTTTTTTAATATTTTTATTTTGTTTCTGCTCTTGTGAAAATTTATATTAAATTATTTCTAAAATTGCTATTAAATTTTATTTAATTACTAAAAAGCTCTTGTATTGAATATTACATGTGGATACACCTTTGAAGAATCCGGTTCTCCAGAGTGAGACTTGAATCAATTTTGATAAAGATTGAATGTGCAGTGCATCGCTTTGGTTTTTGACAGAAAATCTAGGGACTTAGGGCTACTAGGGTCAGGACTAGAATTTAGAAATTGGAGATATCTGGACTTAGGGCTACTATCTGGGACTTAGGGTTAGGACTAGAATTTAGAAATTGGAGATATCTGGGACTTAGGGTTAGGACTAGAATTTAGAAAGTGGAGATAGCAGTGCAGTGCACAGCAGATTAGGAGAGCACTTGAAAAAATGAATTCTTGTAACCAAAGATACATGTATTTGGTTGGTTCAAAACGAGAAAAGGGAGAGATCAATTAGCAACTTGATTTGGTTCAGAACGCCACGAGAAGAGAGAGAACAAGAAGAGAGAGAAATTGAGATGGAAGAGAAAGAAATAGTGTCTAAAGAGAGAGAATTGTTGTTTTTGAGAATTTCTAATATATTTTTACGAGGGTAGTTTGATCTTTTTATTTTTATCTTTCACTAGGGTGAATAATATAATTTAAAATTTTAATATCTTTATATCTCATAAGATAATATTTATAGAATTTGAAGGAATTTAAGTGTAGTGAGAATGAGATTAAATACCCATGTGCTAGAATATGAAAGTTTAATTACACTAATTAGAGTATAATCAATGATTGATGAATTTGTAGTGTTTTTTCACTTAGAATAGATTATATATTATATAGGTTTGGATTCTCTTATAGATTTCACAATTAGAGAAGCTATTTTTATGTTTTTAACAAAACCTAGTCATTTATAGCCATTACAGTCTCACTGACGGCTGAAACAGTCGACCGGTTGAAATTGGCTAAGCCAACCGGTCGACTAGTTCCTGCAGATTCCTCAAGTGTTTATTACAAATAAACAAGTGGTCGACCTTTGTTTAAGCCAAACAATCAACTGGTTCATGCAGAATTCTAAATTTATTAGTTTTAACCTAGGTAAATTCTTAAAACCATCTATTAGGTTTTTAATCAATCCTTTTAAGTGTGCATAGTGAATGTGTGTGCATTTATTTTAATTTGTTCTATCAAGATGAGATACATAGATTTACATAAAAGCACTAAAATAAAAATTTAAATGTAAGTCTTCAATATATTTCCTTTTTAGACTTCTTGATTTCTTTATGAAATCCTTCATGTTTATTGATATGATGTTTGTTTAAATATGTTTAAAACTTGTTCTCAACTAAGCATATTATTAGTCCAATTTCCATATTATTGTTATTATCAATATATATAAGAACATAAATGTATGACCTAAAGGTCAACAATTTTTCTTTTTTATGATGACAATTAATATGTAACTTAGATATGAAAAAAATATATCCCCCTATCTTTTGCAATGTTGTAAATAGGAAACATTAACGATTTAGCATAATCTAAGTAAATATGAAAAGATTGTATTTTCAATAATAGCTTATGCATAAAAAAAAAATTGAATGTCTCCTTAAATATATGCATATTATTGAAATACATTTCTCCTCCTTTTGCAATTTACATACAATCTATACCCCCTTTGTTATTAACAAAAACATATTATAGAGAGATAAATATAAGCAAATATATAATGGAAATCATAATAAATAAGAAGTTCATTACATAACCTTCAAAACACAAATATCCATTACAAATAAAAATGAATAAAAATATAAAAAAAGCATGAAAAACAATAGAATACAAGTACGCTTGGTACATATTCTAGGGTGGTGGATAATGAGAGAAGAGATTAGCCATCATCATTTTCATCTCCATCACATTACCGGCTACATTCTCTTATGTCTCTCGAATATAACATATATTTGTCTTAAGCTATGTTAGATGGTTTTCCATCCTAGACCTTCAAGGATTAGTTGAAGCCTTTTCAGGTGATGAAGCATGCAGTTGTGTTTCAAACATTGCCTCAAACTCACCATAACTACCAACATGTTGTTCCTCGTCCTTATCATGCTCTTCCTTAGCATGAGTCTTAATTTGGTCTCTAGATACCCGAGCACAATCTTTATTTAACATAAATTTTATCTTAATGAGGGTTTTATTGTTTATCTCTATTTATGTTGAATATAGTGTCTTATCTGTACCTGTTAACAATATCTCAAAATGTTAAAAAATGGTAGTTAGACACTAACCATAGGGAAGATATTCTTGCTTTTGATCATGTGCCATGATCAAATTTCTCATCATGATGTAAGGTAGATTAATTGGACGACCTCCAATCATGCAATCGATTAAGCACAAATCCATAAAAATCACTTCATCAAAATGCCTTTTTTTAAGGCAAAATACTTTGTGCTATTATCCTAGGTAAAATATTTTATGCTATTATCCTAACCAAAATTCTAGGTCTTAAGAGCAAGTCTTGGCTTTTAATTTTTTCTCTAAGAGAGAAATCATATCTACCTGTATGCAATACAATAGCATTATCATAGACAAATCCCTCGATTGTACGTATTACTTTAACTTTAAACACTTTAGGACCTTCATTACTTATACCTAATATTTCACCTAGAGTGTCACAATCAAATACAATTGGTTTGTCTTGCAAACTACTAATTATTCAATATTAATTCTCATGTTTGTAAAGAACATCTTAATCAATTTTGGATATGCGGGTTTTTTTATATATAAACCCGTAGTTTTAAATATATCATCAATACCAAAAGCACATAGATCATTTCTTAATCCTCTTTCAATAGCAATAAACCTATAGATAAAAAGAACTTAGAAATATTTGGACAAACCAATTGTATTTGATTGTGATACTCCTTTGGTTCAATTGGTCGATCGGTTAACACAAAAATCAAAGTTTTTTGAATTTTATTTTTCAATGGTGTTTTATGAGTCAAAATATACTTATATGTCTAACTTATAGACTAAAAACCTAACTCCAAAATATACATGCTGAAAGGGTATACATTTCATCACTTAAATGTGTCAAATTTATTTCCAATAATGTATATTTATAAAAACAAAACCTTAAACATCTTTAGCATGAATAAAGCCTAAATTCCTTCTTATTTCACAAAAGCAATCTTTACTTAAAGACTTTGTGAGAATATTTGATAATTGATGTTATGTGCTCACAAACTGAAGTACAATATCTCCTTTAATCATGTGATCCCTTAGAAAGTGATGTCTCACTTATATGTGTTTTGTATATTAGTGGTGTATAGGATTCTTAGAAAGGCTTATTACACTAGTGTTATCACACATAATAGGTACATGATCAAACTTAAATCCATAGTTTTTTTAAGGTTTATTTCATCCATAATATTTGAGCACAACAACTACCCATCGCAATATATTATGCTTCAATTATTGATAAAGCTATAGAGTTTTGTTTCTTATTAGCCTAAGATACTAGTGATGTTTCTAGAAAGTGACATGTTCCACTATTATTTTTTTTACTAACTTTACACCCGATAAAATCAGCACCCAAATAGATAATCAAACTCAAATTGCTTTCTTTTGGATACCACAACCCTTAAATCAATTGAATCATACAAGTAAAAGAAAATGTGTTTAATAGCACTAACATGAGAATTTTTAGAACATGCTTGAAAACATGAATATAGACAAACACAAAATATAATATTGGGTCTACTTGTAGTTAAATATAAGAGTGAACAAATCATACCTTGATATTTGGTGATGTTTACATTCTTACCATTTTCATCCATATCAAGCTTTGTTGATGTTCATATAGGTGTGTCAACCCAAATCTTTTCAAAAGATACTTGTGCTTGCTTTGGTTGATGAATATGTCATCGTTTGTTAGTTTGATTTGCAATCCAATAAAGAGGTTAAATTCTCCCATCATGCTCATTTTGAATTCGTTTTGTATGCACTTTGCAAAATCCTTACAAAGAGATTTATTAATAACACTAAATATAATATCATCAACATAGATTTGCATAATTAAGATGTGTTTACCTTTTCTTTTAGTAAAGAGAGTGATGTCAATTTTGCTAATGTTGAAACCATTTTTAATAAGAAAGGTCTTTAGTCTATCATATCATGCCTTATATGTTTGTTTTAAACCATATAAGGGGCCTTTTTAAGTTTAAAAACATGATTGTAAAAATAAAAATTCTCAAAACCTTGAGATTGCTCAACACATATTTCTTCCTTGATAAAACCATTTAAAAATACACTTTTAACATCCATTTAAAAAAGTATAAAGTTGTCATAACATGCATAAGCAAAAAACATTGTAATTGATTCTAGTCTAGCTATTGGTGCAAGAGTTTTTTCATAATTAATATCTTCTTCTTGATTATAATTTTTTACAACTAGTCTAACTTTGTTTCTAACAATTGTCCCATGTTCATTAACTTTGTTCTTGAAAACCCACTTTGTTCCTATGATGGATTGATTGTTAGGTCTAAAGACTAGTTTCCACACGTCATTTCTTTCGAATTGGTTTAGCTCATCTTGCATAGCTAAGATCCAATTATCATCATTTTTTGCTTCAAGAAATGATTTAGGCTCTATATGCGAAACAAATGCAAGATAACCACTTATATTCCTAAGAGATGTTTTAGTCTTAGTATCTTCAAAAGGATTGTCAATAATTAACTCGAGATGGTGAAAACGCTTTTTTGGTGGCACAAAAGAGTTACTTATCATCTCTTATTGATTGCTTGTGCTTGGTTTGTTTTTGTTCATTCCTTCATTGTTGCCCTTCATGGAAGTTGTATCATTAAGACTCAAATATTAAACATTTTCATTAATGTAATTTAGAATCTCAATAATTTTATCATTTTGAGTTTCCTCAAAGGTGACATGCATGGATTCCTTAAGACAAATTGTTATATTATTATAAACTCTATATGTTTTGCTTGAGGAGGAATAATAATAAAAAAATTTCTACATCAAATTTTGAATTAAATTTGTTCAAATTGTCTTTGGTGTTGAGAATAAAACATTTTGAACCAAAATATTTGAAATATAAGATGATGGGTTTCCTCCCTCTTCAAAGCTCATAAGTCCTTTTCAACTCTAGTATCAAGGTAACACGATTTAAAACATAGCAAGAGGTGTTTATAGCTTCCGCCTAAAAACATTTTGGTGTATCTAATTCATTTAACATTGTTCTTGCCATTTCTTGAAGAGGCCGGTTTTTCCTTTCGACAACCTTATTTTGTTGGGGAATTCTATATGTTGAAAAGTTAAGGTGATATCATTTTTCTTCACAAAAAATTCAAACAAATAACTTATAAATTCTCCATTATGATCATTTCTTATGTTTATAATGGGAAAATCTTTTTTCAATTTCATCTTTAGATGTTAAAAACAAAACTCATATATATCTAGTAAAGTCATCAACAATCACAAATACATATCTATTGTCATTTAAGCTTCTAGTTCTAATTAGTCCAAAAAGATCAATGTACAACAATTCTAGAAGTCTTCGGTTAATGTGATTTTTTGCTTTTAAAAGAGGTTTTCACTTGTTTGCCCTTTTGGCAAGCATCACATAACTTTTCTTTCTTGAATGCAACATGTGGAAGACCTTTAACTAATTAATTCTTAACTAATTTAGAAAGAATTTTCATGCTTATATGACCTAGTTTTCTATGCCAAAGAAAATTATAATTAATGCTAACAACAAGATAACTTGTTATCCTTATACATGCATCAATTTTAATCATGTAGACATTACCTTTTCTATTTCCTACATAGATTACTGTCATTCTCAATCATCAAACAACATGCATGGTCAAACATAATCTTATAGTCTTTATCACATAATTAACTAATACTAAGAAAATTATGTTTTAAGCTATTAATAAGAAATACCTTTTCAATTGAAGGTGAATATTTACCTCCAATATTGCTAACTCCAATGATTTTACCTTTTGAGTTATCTCTAAAAGTGATTTTTCCTTCATTGATTTTGATAATGCTTGAAAACAATTAATCATCTCTGGTCATAAACCTTAAGCAAACACTATCCAAAAATCATTCCCCATACTCCTTTAATTCCTACACATAAAAACCAAGATGAGGTTTTTAGTACCCAAACCTTATTGGTTTCTTGTGGAACCCAAGTCATATTACAAGCTTTGTCCTTTTTAGTAGGACATGCATAAATCAAATGACCTATTGCTCTATAGTAATTACACTTATGGTTAGGGTCATATGATTGTTCGACTTTAACAAAATAGTTTTTCAAATAGTTTTGATTCTTTTTAGGCTGGTAACCTAAACATCTTTTGTTGAAAACACATATTTGGCGAGAAAGCATGATTTCTAGAATCTTAGAGCCTTGTGTGAATTTAGCTAAGGTAATGTTAACTTGTCTAAATTTTCTTTCAAGGATTTATTCACTTTCTAGTTGATTCACCTTATCAATATCAACAATGACAATACAAGCTTTCTTTTCCAAAGTTTCTTTGTTAACAAGTAAGTATGCATAGTTCTTTTTTATTTTACTATATTTGGAACCTAACTTTTCATATTTATCATATAAAGATTCAAAAGCATCATGTAACTCATTATAAGTAAGGTCAGATTCATCACCCAAAGTTGTACCTCATTATTGCTTTTAATTGCCATGAAACTTATGTTTACAATATGCTTTTCTTCATCGCTTGAACTAGAGTCTGAGTCATCACTTCATGTTGCTTTCATTACCTGTTTGTGATGACAATTCTTTTTCTTGTTTTGAAAAAGTGGACAATCAACCTTGATGTGTCCTGTTTTGTTGCATTTGTAGCATCCAAGTGTTTCCTTGCTAGATTCTTTCTTATTTTCATCTTTCTTAAAGTTTAAGAATCTTCTATTCACTTGCTTATTCCTTAGAAAATTTTATAATTGCTTTCCAATTAATGCAATATCCTTAATTTTTTCATCATCTTCTTCAAAATGATGAACAATTTTAAATGAAAAATCTTTCTTTGGCTTCTATTTTTGTTCTTACTTTTCCATGATAATCTCATATGTTATCAAAGAACCAATGAGCTCCTTCAATAGAAGTTTGGTGAGGTCATTGGTTTCTCAGATTGCCGTCACCTTTGCTTCCTAAATCTTTGGTAAGGATCTAAAAATTTTACTCACGATATCGACATTAATATAAGTCCTACCAAGAGCATCCAAACTATTAGTTTTAGTGGTTATTCTAGTAAACATACTAGTTATAGATTCATTTGGAAGCATTTTGAATAATTCATACTAATGAACTAACATATCTATTTTAAATTCTTTAACTTGGTTAGTTCCTTCATGTGTTATTTCTAATGCATGCCATTAGGGGTGAGCAAAAAAACTGAGAAACCGATTAAACCGAGAAAACCGAGAAAAAAATAACCAATAAAATCGAACCGAAAAAACAAACCGAATAAACCGATTATTTTTTTAAAAAAAAAGTTCGGTTCGGTTCGGTTTCGATTTAAGAAACCTGAAACCGACCAAACCCCAACCGAACCGAACCGGTTCAGTTAAGGGGTACTATAAATACAAAATTTCTTAACCCTAGCAAGCAATACGCGTCCTCTGCGTCCAGCCGCCCCCTCTCAACCCTCACAAATTCACAGAATCACAATTCATTGATTCAGTGCTCACAGATCTTTCATCTTTCTCCAGTCTCAAACTCTCAATCTCAGAATCTCTCACACTCTCAGTCATCCAGCCGCCCCCTCTCAACCCTCACAAACCAGATAAAAAATAATTAATCTTCATCTCCATTCTCCTGAGTTCTTGACTCTACAAATCTGGACAAACCAGCCATATCCCTCTCCTAGTCTCCCACACGGGTATGACACCCAACCCGACCCGACCTAACCTCCAGATCTAGCAAACCAGTCACCTCCCTCTCTCACACCCGACCCGACCTTGAATCTTGTAACACCAGGTATGATTTTTTTTTCTGTCAATCTCTATTTTTTTTAAAAAAAACATATGCTCTGTAGTGTGATCTGTGTATTTGAGATTTGTGAACACTAGAGCTCAACAGTTACAAGATCTTATCCAGTAAGTAACTCTCTTTTACGTTTTTATATGGTGTTTTGAGTGCTGGGTTTTGTTTGTTTTAGATGGTTATGTACTGGGCGTTGATAAAGTTTAGATTTTTTGATCTTGGGTGGTGTTTTTTTGGCTGATTGTGCTTTCTGTGTTGAAAAAGGTGGGATTTTTAAGGGTCATGTGCGTGTTGGTGTATTTGGGCTGTTATGAAACAATAATTTAATATGAGTTGGACATGTTCGAAGATGAAAGGTGTTGCATTTTTATCTGTTTAATCCTGCAAACTCGGAACCACGAGGGCTTGTTTGTGTGGATCCTGCAAACAGATTAATGCTTGCAAAAATGAAGATTCTTCTAGCTTTCGCATAGATTTGCTGAGAAGCAGTTGCAGGCGGTGAGGTACGTTGAGGTACATTTCTTGACTTCAGCTAAATCTTAGAAATAATTGAATCACTGTGGCAAACTTAAGCTAAGAGTGTTAGACATTGCAGCATGTTATTCATCAAGCTATTGCTTCACGTCAACAAATAGCCATCCATAGCTTAAAAACGTTTACAGTGTATAGACTAGGCTTCTTCCAGAGTTGATTTTGTCAATCCGCAACCAAATTAATCTTGGACATGGCAAGGGTCATCTGCTTATTTTATTCTTTTGTCAATAATGTTTTGGTTTCTAGGCAGCAGTACCTAGCATTCTTGAGATAACTGACGAGCTCTTCTTCAAGAGAACTATCAACATCCTAGCTTGCATTATTGTGAAGTTAGGAATCAATTAGCCACGAATTTTGTCTAACCAAAAATCAAAACTGCATTCATGTAGTTTCTATTTTCTGATTAACAAAAGGCCATAAACATAAGTTGTTTTCCATCTGCTGTAAGTGTAACAGCCGCTTTTCTTTTATTTTCCTTCAATGGAGCACCGAAACAGATTAATCCTGCAAACTTGAAACCATGAGGTTGTGTAGTCCATTGGTTTGCTTGCAAATGTTTTGTTAATTGTTTCTTTGCACTTAACCTATTTTTGGTAGAATGGATTGGAAAGTAATTGATGTAGTGGAAGGAGGAAATGATGTTCCTGTGATGGAAAGAA
>Ga0307513_10001270_pt1 | contig 36524 bp, 34 predicted proteins | sample 15_EM_MG_FD_202174 | JGI IMG/M metagenome (GOLD analysis project Ga0307513, IMG submission 202174) | Populus trichocarpa ectomycorrhiza microbial communities from riparian zone in the Pacific Northwest, United States - 15_EM | ecosystem: Host-associated > Plants > Roots > Unclassified | place... | reverse complement strand
CACAGCGAAAGGTCAAAGAATATACCCGTGGTAAAATTTAGGGTAATTTCAAATCTTCCCAGATTATTCTTACATTTTACCTATATAAATTTCTCTATCGTCATAATGTTAGGTATTCTCGCATTCTCTTTCAATTTACACCTATCAAATATTTCACGGTACAGATGTGTATCCAAGCCGCAATCGGACTTGAAAAAAAAAAAAACCTCTTCCCTCTTAACCACCACCATCTTTCTATCCCACCCTTCCTCAGGCTCGCCACCCTGCACACCAGCACCCCACCGTACTCGACGCACCAACGCTATCGCGAGATGGATCGGCAAAGCAAGTTTATCAGTACCCCCTTACTGTAAATACCGATTGGCGTTGAATGTTGATTCGCTGTAGGCCTGTTGAACAGAAAGTCCGCAATCATTAGGGGTCTTCGGTGATACTGTGAGTAATTTCACCATGAGAGCCCGCAGGCACTCCGAGTCTCACAAAGAATCGCGTTCCATAGACCCCATTACTGGCATGGTGTACCTGGGTATCTTCGAGTCCAATTTGTTCACTTGGAAAAAGCGGAAGTTTGGTCCACCTGGCACCTGCTCACAGATCGTGTCCGATTCACATCTGCTCCGAGGCAAGCAAAGGAAGTTAAAGTACGTATTGAATTCCTCCTTTATCTTGCCTTCTCAGCGTCCTCCACAGCCCCGTCTTCTTCGTTATAACCATCTCAGCGGAGGCGACATTTTGTGCCAGACTTGTTCAATAGGTATGTCCTTGAGTTAAAATCAGGATCCATCACTCACGCCTTGTATTGCCAGTATTCGACACACGCCGGTCGCTACATCTATCCTATTCTCGACCAGGCAGCCATCTCCGCCTTCATCCTTCGATTTTTGCCCTCTTTTCGTTTATCAATGTTCCGGAGATTGGTATGTATCCGTTCTCTTCTCTGAAACCTCCCATCCTGTGCTGATAAATCTCGCAAAGATCATCTGAATGTACATGGCTCGATTTCACTATGGGTGGAACAGTGATGGCGCGTCTAGGGTTGTATTAGTCGCTATATGCGCATCTAATGTTCGTGATACATAATGTAGTGTTCACGCTTATTCCGAGGCCAATAACTCCTTTTATCTATACCAATTGTGTTCATTTACGAGCGAATTTGCATTCTGGGGCTGAGTATGGGTGGACCGTGCCGTCGCGTGTGCCTATATTGTCAATTGAACAGCCAAAATTTATCAAAAAATGCAGGAGAAATGTAGGAATAATTCAGATATAATGTGGTAGACTTGTAGAACTTCGTGAACATTTCCCGAAGGTATAATTTTTGGTATAATTTGAGATTTCGCCTACATTATACAGATGTCAAATTGTGCGACGATTCGCTGTGATAGTCAAGATGAATCTGAGATTCCAAACGCACGGGATGTCCGGCCCTCGTTGGCCATGACGAGCAGCAGCACGGTTCCAACTCGAATTGGAACGCCAAATCAACCTCGAGTTTGCTTCCGCACCGTCCTTAACCGTTATCGACATCTGTTAGTGGTGGTGGTGGTTTGAGAGCGTCAATATCGTATCGGGGGACTCAAGTAGCCCAGAAGTCCGCTCGCCCAGTCGGTGTTTGTGGCCCCAGAGCGATGGAAAGGAAGGAAGGCACCTTGGGCGCGCCTTGTTCGTGAACACTCGCGGAGGAGGTGGGGATCATTTCTTTCCGAGTTCAAAGACGTTGAATTTATCACAGGAGGAAGGCGAGAGGAGAGGTCCATAAATCGTTAACCTTATTCTGGATGGATGCGGGGGCGAAAATGGATTTGGAGAGGTTTCGTTCTACATTTTTAGTTTCCACCTGGGTCAATTCCGTTCTCCCCCATTTCTTGACCAAATTTCCTCATTATTTTTACAGAATCCAGTATTCCTCAATCTGACGAACACACACCACCCAGCTGTGTGATTTTTGGTGCGAAGGTATCATTTTATCCACTCTTTCCTCTAACGCGAGTGCTCCACAGGGATTATCTTCGTTCTCTTCTTTCTTACCTGGAATATCATGCGAGTGGCTTTTTCTTGGGTCGTGGAACATGCCCCGACGATTTGCAAAAGATTTAAGGGCAAACCGTACTGTGGTGTTCATGTAATTATTGTCAGTTACCCTTGGCTGAACAGGCCAATTTTCGTTCTCCTTTATTTTTTTCAACCAAATCTTTTCATTATCTTTACAGAACCCAGTAGTCCTCGACCTAACAAACACGCACCACCCAGCTTCATGATTTTCGATGCAGTAGTACATAAATCAATTACCCCCAACTTTCCTTCTGATACTTAGACACAGCGGTGAGAATACACATCCACTGGTGGCATTCAGCGGTGTTGAAACAAATATTGGGGCCTTGCGTGGACCTTAAAGATTAACTACATGAGCCGGTTGACAGCTGAGAGGTGATTCTACAGCAAAGAATTACGGGAAACAGCCTATATCAGTGAAATATGGTACCTAATTTGGAAGTGAGGCGTCGGGGCGTGAAGAGTACAAAACAATGCTATCTATCACCATGTTGCCTTATTCTTCTGCCCTTTGTACTGAACCTGGTGAGCACGGATGATATCAGCCGTATCTAATTTTATCAAGTGCATCCGTAGACACTCTTTGGTTTTGAAGTATTGGCCAGGCATGCAGTAGCATTCGAACATCAGGTTTGGTAGGCGGTAGTAGGTGACCGTTTGTGAGCTCTTGGAATTGGCGGAAATTTTTTCAGTGAAAGACTTCGTATGGTGTCGGTCATTTTTCTTGAAATGAGCAGATGCTTCCAAGGTCGTGATGTCGCAACCACACTCGTGGCATCGGAGGAGGGCCAGTCGGGGTTTTTGGGCTTTATTGCCCACCTAAGCGAGGATATAATTAGGTTCAGATATTGAAAGATTCTAACGGAACAAACCTCATCATCCATGCTGCCATCATGCTTTCGTTTCCCCTGCCTCTCTGTAATGCCCGCCGCGGCATCAATCCGAGAACTTGATGACTGCATCATCTCGGAGCGTGTCAATTCTTCCCCATTTGTAGGACCATCCTGTATTATGATTTCCCAATAAATGTGATGACTACTGAGGGTATCAAAGCGATAAAAATTGAAATACCTCAGATGTGGCATATGTTTGATGCCGCGCTGAGCTTTTGACAGGTGGTAAAGGGGATTCGGGGGCGCAAAGTTCTCTCGCTTTTCCCTTCGACCTTGATGGAGATTTGGGGCTGCGAGTCCCCCCCAGTCGTGCGGCAGATGGGGAAGGAAATTGAGACCCATAGAACTCGTCAGTGAATTCCAATGTTTCCTGGCCTTCAGTCGCCTAGAAATCAAACATTAGATTCATGATTTCTTGAACAACGAGAAAGCAAAAGAACATCAGCCAGCATGTCTTCTCGTGCGTAGCGCTTTTGCTTATTTCTTGAAGCTTTCGCTTTCGAAGGACTTTGTATTTTTGCAAACATTTTTGTCAAACTTGTCATGTCACGTTCGAAATCGGACGCCTATAATTGATTCTTGAGATATTTTCAGCAAGGTAAAAACGCGAACTCACCTCCCGATTATTCGTGCGGGATTCATGAAATGCAAACCCTTCTTCCATCTGTTCTTCTTCCCCTGGCCCAAGTCGTGACGCGATGGCTGGAAATGGAGTTTCAAGACGGAGTACGTTATTCACCTGAAAATAAAAGGTATTCGGAATTTTCTGACCTGGGGCTGTGGGTTGGGCAAGACCGGGATGTGCATTTCGTTCCGACAGCACAAGTTCTCTGAATGCGCGGAACTCGCTCAGGATTGTCTGATTGATTTTCTTTTGCTCTTCAAGCTGGGCATTCAGGGTCTGAATCTGCTCCCGAAGTCCTTGCTCCTCCGCTCCCGATAGTTTATCGACGATGGATTTCCGGTAAGCGCAAGATTTTTCAATGCTTGGAGTATCTCCATCAAATCCCCAGAGCTTGTGAACTCTGGTACAAAAGTCCAGTGAATCGTGGCAGAACTGGTTGGTTAGTTGATGGTGCCCACCCGTGGTTCGGCTGTAGTGTCTTCTACCGCTATCGTTTGTATGTCCCATTTGGTGCTCCTGGATTGATAGACCTGGAGCTTCTGCGGATTCGATGTTGTAGTGAGTCACGATTGCAGGTAGGATGTGGCGAAAGTCCTGGATGTTGACGCCTTCGCCCATCAACTTCTTAAATTGGGCCTTAAGCGCATCCGACAATGTCTGGCTGGTCCAGCGCTTCCCAAACGAGGAAAAGACATAAGCTGGCCAGTCGCGGTCGACTTCAGAAGGAGATGTAAGTTCCCCCACAATCCATCTTTCTAAGTCTGCCACGAAGTAGTTGAACCGTTGAATCAGGGTAGAAACGGCTGGTGGAAGAAAGTGAAGAGTAACATTGTCCTTCCCAGTGTTCGCAGAGGTCTTGTTATAAAGACCGAGCACGGCCAGGTGGTTATACATGAAATAAAAATTTCTCATGCGATCGGCGAGGTTGACAATCTTGAACCTGTTGCTCTCGGTTCCCCGTTTGGGCATTCCAGAAAGCCAGTGTATGAGGACATATTCCAGACGCCTGAAATGTGCGATCTTCTCAAGGAACTTCAAGGCTCTGTTCCGACGAAGTTTGGGCCGTCCATCAACCTCATCGAAGAACTGGTCGAAGAGATAATCGGTCTCCATAATATGCTTCATGAGAGTCCAATTTTCATCACGCTCAGTAGCCAAAATGCCATGGCCCGGGGTATTATCAGAGGTGTCGTCGGCCTTACTTCGATCGAATACAATGTCACCAAGTTTTTCATCGCTGAGGCCAAAAAGCAAATCTTCTCGGAGCAACTCCTCAGCCTCCCTGTAAGTTCGATGGATAACCTCCGCATATTTGTCGACGTCCATGGGTCTGCCTTTGAATGTGAACTTGGTGCCAAAGCGCTCAAAGAATTGAATATCGGGCGGAGCAACATAATTTCGAGCATCATGATATGCCAGGCGGTGATAGCGTCGGATCGAAGAAAAGGCATTGTCTCCATCGGGATCAAGCCAAACTTGAAGCTTCTCGAATTCCCTGGATGAAAATGGCTACTGAGTCGGTGATTGTCTGTTAGGATAGATAGAGTCTTACGGCAATGGCTGCATGTCCGGTTTAACGCATTCGCGCAATATCGTATAAAGCCCAGCGTACTGTAATTTTGAGAAGGTATTTGACATCCCCCTTGAGCTACGAAAACCGCCAACGTCCTTCATTCCTCTGGAAATCAGGTATGCTTCGATGGGTGCATGATAGGGGTTTCGGTCAGTGTCGGATGGCTGAGAGATAAACGCCTGCAAAATGACGGTGCCAAATGACTCGAGGATGTCTCTATCTGCAGCAGGAGGTGTGCATTCTAGAAGGCGCTGAAGCTTGTCGATAGCGTCTTTCTGTGTTACAGATAGCGAGACAAAATACTCCTGACCAGGGTCATCGATGATATCAGTTGGATCGTCGATGTCGTCTTCTTCATCTTCAACGCTTGCATCCACAAGCTCATCCTCCCAGTTCTCAATTCCGTCTAGATCTTCTGTAGTTGGATCATACTCCGCACCACTTTCATCATCCCAATCAGCCTCGACGTAAGCTGTTTCCCCTCTGGTCTTCCTTCGATTTGAAGTAGTAGCGTCGCCCTGGGGATCACGATCAGAGCTAGAACGGGCTGGTTCGACAGTTACGTGGGCTGTAGTATCATGCGCGCCACAATTCCTCTGGCGAAGCAGCATTGCGACAAATCGCATGGCCTCCGATCCATAGCTGTATACAGTTTTGCCATCGGTGAGGATAGTAAAGGGTTTACTGTGATAAATTTGTTAGACAGGGAATTCTTTGCGAAATTAGACGTACTGTTTTGTTTTGTAGGCTGTGAGGCGATTAAGAATCTGGTGCGGTAAATCTGTTGTGGAGGGGATAGAGGTGAGAAGTTTTATCCCTAGAGGCAGTAAACGACTGAGTAGCTTGTCGTCCTTGGCGGGTATACTGACGCTCTTGATCATCTTGTTCCAGGAATATCCCTTCACTGCTTCCGTCCACTTTGTCTTTGCCAGAAAGGGAGGTAAATCAAACTCCTTCGTTTGGATTGATCTTGCATCGGCACTGTAGAGAGGGACGCCTTTCTTTAAAGGGTCGGGAAGGCTTGAAAGGAAGCCAGTGAACCGGGGGCCAGTTTCCACAGAGACGTTCGGATAGACTCGAAAATATGTAGCGAGGGGATTGAGGGTGCTAAAGCGCTGGATGACGCACTTTTCGATTACGTCCTGGTATCTGACCTTCTGCAACGATGGGTCGGAATCCTTGCAGGCCTCAATTTTATGTCCTCGTGCGATCTTACCATAAACATGGTGCCGGAGGGTATCCGTCACTGCAGCAGCATAAACCCCGCAAATTTGACAAATCCAGCCTTCCTTTGGCTTCTCCAGCCAGGTATACGCAGGAGTAATCGATCCTCGTGTAGGTCGCAGGACCTGCGTGTCGTCCAGGTCCAGTGTGGCTATATAATTCGCCAGATTTGCTGAAAGTTTGGGGACGATCCTCTTCCCAGATTTATGTGCGGCATTCTTGAGATGCCCACCGACGCAATCAGTTGGTAACACAATCCGACAAGCAATGCAGACAATACACTTCATCACGGTATGGTAGGCCAAGGAAAGCAATGGGTCATGGAGTGATACGAGAAGACCTGGAGGTGCACAGTATGGAATCAAAAGCGCGGGAGTCCCTGTGGCTGAGGTTTGGATCGAAGGCTGTATAAGTATTAGACAGTGAGTAAATGTCAGAGACAATGGAGAGCTCACAGCGACACCGTCTTGAGTGACATCATTACTCTGTGCGTGAACCGAAGGAGTGTTGGACTCCAAGGACTGGAATCAATCGATAATCCTGAGGCAGATGTGCAATGGCAAAAAGCATTCGAAACTCACTGTTGCACTCTCACTATCGCGCTGGCGGGATTCGGGTTTTCCATTTGACATGGTTGCAGACGTGTGAAAGGGAGGAGACGGCGCCCTTAACCTATCCAGAGTTCATGTAAACTTCCACAGCGCAACAGGAGTCGTGTTTTCCACATGTCGCTCCCTTTAATTCCGCCAGGCACTTCTGGTCAGCTGTGCAAAATGACGAATCTCTATTATCCGGCCTCAATAGTGGACCCTTCAACAAAGATTTTATGGCAAAAGAAAGGTGTACGGTGAGTCATAGTAGTTGATTGGTCCTATGAGATTCAGGCATGGTCCGGCAGGCAGGATCATGAACCCTTGATAACGTACAATAATCTGATCTTATCTCCAGCGTTCAGTCCCCCGGCCGGGCTGGTCCCCCTTTCCGGCGTTTTTTGCCACTGAGTGAACATCCGTCCCGATGAATGAACATAGGTTGGTTCCCTTGGACGCTCAATTTTCCATCGTTTTCCCACTGCTGTTGCTTCTGCTGACTCTTACTCTCTTCTCGGCAGTTCAACCATGTCGTTTCCTCCTCCAAATCCTTCTTCACCACTCTCCTGACCAGGACACTTGACAGGATTCCGAAACGGAAAGCACTTTCGATGCCTCCGCACCCTCCTCCTCCTCAATCACAACCCCAGCCCTCGTCCAGGGCGGCGTCCGCAACAACAACAGCCACAATTTCCCTGCGGACCAACAATATATGGCGGACAGAGGTCGATTTGACTGGTGCAGACAGTCCTGTACTCATGATATGGAGTGTCGATCCACCTCCTCCGATCCGCGCTTCGGCGCCTCCGGACAGCAGCCTAAAGGTATCGATGATGAGTTCCCTGGCTTGTGTACCGATCGTCACGGTAAAACTAGGTCAACAGGCGCGAAATATGTCAATTAGACCTGGGTTTATGGCTTATGAACGTGAACCCAATTGGGAATGGAGGATCAGAGAAGGGGACAGGTGGCCCAGTGCCCGGAATCTCGTCGACGATGCCAGGATCTGTACCTGCTCCCGCTCTTTCCGTTTCGTCGACTTCTACGCCTGAACAACAATCGTAAGGAGTGATCCTCATAACCATGTCCTACGAAGCAGGGAGTGAGTAACATTTTCGCTTGCTGAAGCGTATGTCCCTACTGCTCATCGACGTGTGCGCTAGCTGGCATGATAAGCTAGGGTTGTGGAGTTTAATCGTCGATCGGGGGGGGGGCTCACCCTGTTTATGGCCTTCGTTGTCGATAGTACCTCTGCGCGTGCGGTGTCGCTCAGCTCCTGCGTTACGCTTAAAAAATGGTCTGTGGTCGGACTCGCCCGTCAAAGTATAGCATTGTTTGCTGATGCGCGTTTGTTTCACCGGGCTAGATTCGACCATGGAGATGAAGGTGGATGGGCTGAGAGAGAAAAGTGATCAAAATTGGTAAGTACGACAACAACCTGCTGATACTATACAGTCGATACTCACCCTGCATTTAATAGTACCCCTCGACACTGCGTGTTGTATGCGGCTGCTGGTACGCGGTGCTCGTCAATGGTGCGGGGTTGCAATTTGGCCAAGTTGGCGATGAGCTAACGAGTGGAAGCGGAGGAGGCTGATAAGTAATTGGCTCACTAACAGCAGACGATCCTATAGCTCACCGAAATCTTTTTTCAAAAGTCCACCCACATCTAGCATCTGTTGTCATCACCCATCGTCCATCATTGAGGTCAACGAAAACCGGCCAGGGGAATTGAGAGTGGGTCTGTCGTTAACGCTTGCCGCTTTCCAGTAGCAGTGCCATAGCCTGAGATTCGGACAAGGGAGAAAGAAGAACCTTGTAACTGGTAAGTAGTCGCACGTGGACATATGGATGAGCACATACTATTGCCACGCCGCATAGATCCCTCCACTTTTCGTCTTTTCCAGGCCATGATGAGGGGGTTGCCTCAGATTTTCAAGTAGTACCACTCTCGATACCTCGTGGATACAGTACGTCCAACTGGCGTCACACCAGAGTAAGGAGCGTATGTATGCACCGCGCATTAGAGAGGGAGTCGGCATGTATGATGGAAGTTATAAAAAGCTGAATTGAAGCCACGTGCTAATTGCGAGCGGCTAAGGGTGGAAGGCCCGGACAAACAAATACAGATTGTTGCCGCGCAAATGTTATCAGTAAATTTTTACATGCTATATATCCTTGCTATTTCCTGGCCCTTTCTCACAAAATTTTGAGGTTGTCTAGAGAATTCTTCGTGTTATGCAAATATCACAAAATATTTGCGACTTTCTCCGTTTTGTGAGGATTATGAGGGATACAAAATGGTGGTCGACTTCCCGATAATTTCCGAACGGTTGCAACGGCCCGTTAAGTGAGCTACATCGAGGACAAGTTGACGACATGTAATTTACTTTAAACATCTATGCCTCCACTGACGCCTCACAGAAATATAAACTTAGAAGTTCAAGTCTTACGCCGCCTGCGTAATCAAGAAATTTGCACAGTATGCATACGGGTAACTCCTCACACGGCACATTGTTGGGATCCTCGGCGGAATATGTGTCGTCCTTGTGCCATGGATGAAGCCGAGCGTGAAGGACATCAACGAGCTCGTCTAACTCTGCGCCTTCCACCTCGAGCACATAAAAGATGCGCACTCTGCCAATCCGATTTCGTCGTGCCCTTGCCGTTGCCTAACGCGAATGAGAACGATGACCCTTCAGTAATCCGGTGTGCGCCTTGTCGACGGTCTGAAAAATGTTCCAAGTGTCGCAAAGTCAAGAAAAGAAAGCATTTCAGGAAAGAAAGTGGACATAGTGATTTCTACAAAACTTGTGCCAGCTGTCGCGAAAAGGGAATGTTGCGTATACACCAAAAACGTGCACAGGCCGAGATACAGGGTGAGTATATGTGCACCCCTTTGGTCTGTACCCATTAATATTGGGCATTGCAATGGAAAGGAGAGCGTTACTGTAGTTTTGGGAAGCACCGGGTTTCTGTGGAAGACTGTACATCAGATAATGGAATATTGCGAGCGACCTGCCGAACATGCCTTACGCGGCGGCGAGATGAACGACGTGCAGAACTTGAGGCTGCGGCTACCGCGGCACTACAAGAACATGAACTGACACCCGAACACGATGGAAATGTTGAAGGTGTCGAGGCTGCGTGCATTGACGAGTTTGACGAAGTCTTCGGTGACGGCGCCGATCTCATGGATGTCAACCTTCCTGAAGATAGTGCCGTGTCCCAACGAGAAGCATCTTTGCTAGAAAATTTCAAGAAAAGATTGGAAGAGATAGAATTTCAAGCATGTGACGGCTGCCTGGAAGAAGGTTTCGATTTAAATTTGGCGGATGGATGGTGTTCAAGATGCCGCGACGACACAGGTCACCCTGTGCGAAAATGGTTGTCTGAAAGGATTAACCGATATGGAGGACATGCTTATCGCTCGTGTCAAGTCCTACATGCAAGTCCGGTGGACAAAAGGACGGCAGTTATGCTATAAAGACCATATCGTCAAGTTTCGTCAAGATATCACGGAGATTGCAATGCGACTGCCCCGCTTACCGGAGGAGACTGACATTGTGATTATCCGCAAGGAAGATGTTGATCTCAGTCGGCATGTTGATTTTACGGTGCGCCGAGAAAAAGTGAAGGCCGCATTGCAATATAAGATTGCGTACGACCCCGACTACGCAGACCTAATCATCACGCGTTGAGGCAACTGCCAGAAAATGGATCCGTTGCCCATCGCATTCCTATTTGCAGTGAGGGCCGACAAGACGGGGGTGCAATGCCAGTTGGACCGGGTATCGCTGCTGATAATGGAGATGATGAGAGTGAAAATGAACAAGCTGTTGGAGGTGTGATGGACCTTGGAAACCAGGAACGGCCGGAGGTTGAGCAGCTGCGACGTGGTGCTGAACAGGCCATTGCGGGAACACGCTATGAACAAACAATCGTAAGTGTTAATAAAACACCTTTTTATATGATGTTGACGTTTCAAGGATAAACGCACCCAATTTGGATCCTACACCCCTCTCTGAATCAACACCTGGCTACATGACCATGGCATTCCCTACTCTGTTTCCGGATGGCGCTGGTGACTTTTATCAGGCTCGATTACGCAAAGTGGATCTTGGTGAATATTTCAAGCATCTGCTTCGTTTTCGAGGTGGGCGGTTCGCCCAACACAAGAGGTTTCCTTGGTTCGCATTCAACACCCTACAACGCGCCAGAACAAGAAGTCAATCGAAAGTCTTTGTTAAGCAGCAGCACGACGCAGGACAACTCACTGCTGCAGATATCCGGGCAATGTTGGCTGAAAGTGACCAACACATCGTCAATCAAATGATTCGTTATGGTGCAAATCTGCGAGGAACACGTGCCTATTGGACTGCCCGTCGCAATGGCCGGATCTACATCGACACATGCCGCAAACTGAAGACCCCACCGAAGATCCTAAAGTTGCGCGCCAACGAAGACGGGTTGCGTTGAACAAAAACCCCCATATCGCTGCTGCATATCTTGACCAACGGCTGCAAGTGTATTTCAAACACTTTTTGTCACCTCTGCTGGGTGTTCGTCAATTTTGGTATCGTTATGAATGGCAGGAAAGAGGAAGCGGCCACATACATGGATTTTTTTGGTTACACGATGGACCGAGGGCCGACGAAATTGATTGGGGGCTCTTGAAAAGGCCGGACGCAATAATATCTGATGAGCAAACAGCCAAGATGAGAAACTTTACGGAATATTGGAATCAAATCATTCTTGCCTCGAGCCCCTTTCCACGTCAGGACGAAAATATGCCGTTGCTTGGGGAACATCCATGTAGCCTCAAACGAGACACCCTGAAAAACACAAAACAGGAGTTAGCAGACCTTTTGAATTGGACAGAGCGACACACCAAATGCATGCCTGGATATTGCCTCATCAAACGAAGAATTCCTGGACGTGATGAACCTCAAGTCTGCTGTCGATTTGATTATCCAATGCCTTTACGAGAAGAGGCCGGAGTCGGAGTGGATAGTAAAGGGCGAGTTCGTTTCGAGCCAAAGAGGAATGACCGGCTCATGAATCCATACAACCCCGCCATGATACTTGGTTGGCGTGCCAATATCGATCTAAAGCCTGTCTTGAGCAAGGACGCCGCTATCAACTACATCGCCAAATACGCATCGAAAGCCGAAAAGCAGGCACCCGCATTCTCTGAGCTTCTGGTCAGCGTCGCAAATTCAATGGAGGAGGATGGAACGGCGCAGTCAGCCTGTCACAAGATGTTGAATAAGATGCTGGGAGAACGCACATATTCGGCACAAGAAACTGCTCACCTTCTCCTTGGAATTCCCCTGGTTCGCAGATCTGTTACATTTCAGACGCTATACGTTGGTGCCGAGGGTGGATTTCGAGAACTTGGCGTGAATGACAATGCGTCCGATGAGGCCCAACTTGCAGTAGCGAAAGGAGAGGAAGATCGCCCAGTCACAGACGAATCTTCTATCCAACGATATATGAAACGTCCAGCAGCAATGGAGACACTCTCAATTCATGATGTCCTGACGAGATATACTTGGAGAAAATCAGAATGGAGAAAAAGAAAGGAAAAGACTGAAGTTGTTCTGCGCGTCTATCTGCGTTTCTCCCCGAACCCAGAAGACGACCACTATGAAGATTTCTGTCGAACAAAAATTCTCCTCCACCATCCTTTGCGTGACCTCGCTTCCATCCGTGAGAACGAAGACCAATCGTGGTCAGAGATCTATGCCCAATGCCGCGCCAGCGGTCATGAACATCCAAGAGACACACTCCGTTGCTGGGAGGAAGAAAATCGTGAAGAGGATGAGGAGGATGAAGAAGAAGTTGTTAACACTCACCTTGTTGATATGGAAGAAGCAGATTGGCAGGCGTGGGCACGACTTCGCCCTAATGCCGATATACCATTATACGGCACTGACGACATCGGCCGACGACCCATTGATGATGGTTGGGATATTGATGCATCTCGCGCACGGTGGAATGATATTAACCTGATGTCCCCGTGGATCGATGAACAAAAACGTGAGGCACCTCAGCAACAAGAAGATGCACCTTTAATCGATATCAATACTCTTGAGGGAGAACAAAAGGCAATCTTTGACGAGTATATGGACGCGTATAAGAAAATCCTTTTGGACGAGAACCCACCTCAAATGCTTTTCAACATTGATGGGACTGCTGGTTGCGGAAAAACATATTTGATCGCTGCTATCTGCCAAGGTGGCAAGGTCTTCGGGAATTGGCGGACTTGCACGATCAACCAGATCCAATTCGCGTTCTTGCTCCTTCAGGCGTTGCGGCTCTGAATATTCGTGATAGTAAGCAGATGGAGGCTCATTGACGAAGTGCAGCTCTGAGGTACGTGCCTTTCATCATTCTTGAACATCCAGCTCATCACCGCCGCTGAGTCCACCATCGCTGCCCGATCTGCTACTCGTACGACGTCGCAAGACGAAACCGATCGACCTTTCGTTAGCGTGGTATCGCGGCCCAACAGTAAGTCGCAACGACATACCTCATACATGAAAAGAGCCCTTATGATTTTTTCAGGCATCCCGCAGCCGCCACCCACGGACTCTCATCCCTTGTTACGTGTCGACCCATCCACCGATGGCCTCTCACACACACGTACGCGCAGCCGCCTGTCGTATGTCGAATTCCCCATCACTGCGAGTTTGACGGATCGCGTTCGTAGTATGATCTTCAAGGTGTTCTGCAACCGGAGCCAAAGATCAGCGCCCATTCGAAACAATGAGCTACAGCTCGAAGGTATGTACTACGTGCTCTCATCATCCTTGAATACGATAGTCATTACCACCACTCAGCCCACCCCTCGCTGCTGTCATCGCCGCCTGGGATTCGTGTTGCATGGGTCGTCGTCCACGAAATCCGTCGGCCCTTATCATACTGTTCGTTAGCGTCATAGCCCAGCATCGGTAGGTCGCAACGACGTACCTCGTACACCACTTTTTTACGCATCCCGCAGTCACCACCGGCCGAATCCCATTCCATGTTACGTTTCGACTCCTCGATGCCCTCGCACTCGCATACACCAGCGCGGCCGGCTGTCAAATATCGAATGCCCTCATCGCCGCGAGTTTGACGGAATAAGCAATCGCGTTCGGAGTATTCGGAGCCACAGCTACACAAAGGCGGGTTGAAGGGGGTATTTTGAATGGTGTTGGCAGGATTCTGTGGAATGAGAGTGATAAACACAAAGTCACATGCCATCCATCCGTCCATGTCCACTTACACACCTATTCGCATACACTAGCCGGCTTCTCGTTCCTTTCACTAGGATCCATCAACATATTTTCTTGCTTCCTTGTCGACCCATCCGCGTCGTATTCCACGAGGTTGAGGACTGATGGTGTTGAGAGTATTTGCGCCCAGGGCTACAGGAGGACACGTTGAAGGGAGGCTATTGTTGGGTGTTAGCAGGATGCAAGGAGGAGAGTGGTAAGCACGAACATAGCACTTATCACACTCGTCCGTCATTCGCATACATTTTCGCTCTAGAAGGTTCTAGGATCTTGATCATACAACCTGCCGACGGACGATGCATGAACATCCGCGTTTGAACGACTGTCCGATCGTGTTCAGATTATTGACTCGCAGGGCTGGAGGAGGAGTGGTTAGAGGGAGGCTAGTGAAAAGGGAGGTGTTATCGGGATACTGGGCAGTAGGCACGAACTTACCAGGCGCTAGCACATACATCTAGAAGGTTGCATCGAAGAGTTGAGTCCACATCCCTCAAGGGAGGGGAGGGGCTCTATCTGGGTGGTTGCGTGTAGTTGAGAGTGAATTGAGGTAAGGAGGGCGATGGTGGTGGTATGAGGAATGGTGGGATCGGCGGAGATCAACGTTCAACGTTCAATGGTGATGCGGTTGATGTAGGATTTAAACTCCGATCTGCATTAAAGATTGCGTTTGATATAAACGCTCATTCATTCGATAAGGAAGTAAAGATTCGTTTTATGTTAAAAGTATTCTAAAAATGTGAGATCTCACTTTTTATAGAAAAAAACGCAGATTTGAAGATGCTATTTAAGAAATATGCCAACATGCCAGTCACCGCCCGGTGACCTTCTCTGATTTTAAGATGGGCCGACTTCGCGGCAAAGCCCACTACCTGTCATCTTCTTCCCTTCTGTATATTTACCTCTCAAGCTTCGTTGTATTAATTAATTTTGTGGTTGTTTTTACACCATTTATCGTTTCTAACATATGGTGGAAAGCTGTACCTCTCTCGTAATCCCCTGACGTCGACTTTTGCCTCCAGATCACGTGTGGCAAAGTTGACGTCGGGCCTGGACACGCCCCGAGCCGTATCTCTCACAAAAGCTGTACCTCTCACACAAGCCCCCATTTCTTAATACAAAGCCCTTTCTAGGACGTCCAGCGTAGGATCGGGTTCCTTCATTGGATTAGTAATTATATTAAAATTCCCCCGATGTCCTGACCTGATTATAGTATAGATTGGGTGAGAATTCAACTTGGTCACATGCCGTCGAAGTTCTAACAACTGGCTGATGCTACACGTGAACAAAACAAGTCCACGAAAATTGGACGATCAGAGTGAGAGTTAATTGATAATCTTTTTCTCGTCTTCACTCTGATTCTTTGATCATTTTGTTATCAGACAAGGACCAAACAAGTGAGTTTCAACACAAATTCGTTTACGGGCCGGGACAAGGTGGTCATGTGACCGAAATCACCGATGGGAATTGCTGAAGTACATATCAATTTCCCCAAACTTTCCTTCCGACACTTAGACAGGGATGAGAATATACATCTGCTGGTGGCGTTAGAATAAATATTGGGACAAGTTGCGTGAACCTGGTTCCTTTAAAGATTCACTACATATTGAACCGGTAGACAGCTGAGAGGTTTGCGGTGCTAATCCTAAGTACAATGTACTACTGGCAGTGCGGGCATCATGAATAGTATGGAACATTACTACGGAGGGTAGAACCGCACCTATCACCATGCTGACTTATTATTCTGCCTCTTGTACGTATACTGGTGAGTACGGATGATATCAACCGTATCTAAACTTTCCAAGTGCGCCCGTAGACTCGCTTTGGTTTTGAAGTAGTGGCCGGGCATGCAGAAGCATTCGAACATAAGGTTTGGTAAGCGGTAGTAGTAGACCAGTTGTGAGTGCTTGCGATCGGTGAAAATTTTTTCATTGAAAGCCTTGGTATGCTGTTTGTCGCCTTGGTTCTTGAAATGTGCAGATGCTTCTTGCACGGTCGCGATGTCGATTCCGCACTCGTGGCAATGGAGAGGTGCCAGTCGGGGTTTTTGGGCTTTACTGCCCATCTACGCGAGGATATGATTAGAAAACAGGTTCAGATATTGATTCGAATGGGACGAACCTGATCATCCGCGCTGCCGTCATGCTTTCGTTTCCCCGTAACGCCCGCGGCATCAATCCGAGAACTCGATGGCTGCATCATCTCGGAGCGTGTCAATCGTTCCCTATTTTCAGAATCATCCTGTATTATAATTTCCCAATAAATGTGATGAGTACCAAGGGTATCAAAGCGATAAAAATTGAAATACCTCGGATGTGGCATAGGTTTGATGCCACATTGAGCTTTCGACAGGCGGTGAAGGGGATTCGGGGGCGCGAAGTTCTCTTGCTTTTCCCTTTGACCTTGATGGAGATTCGGGGCTGCGAGTCCCCCCTGCTCGTGCGGCAGATGGGGAAGGAAATTGAGGCCCATAGAACCCATCAGTCAATCCCAATGTTTCCTGGTCTTCAAACGCCTAGAAATCAAACATAAGATTCATGATTTCTTGAACAACGAGAAAGCGAAAGAACATCAGCCAGTATGTCTTCTCGTGCGTAGCGCTTTTGCTTTTTTCTTGAAGCTTTCGCTTTCGACGGACTTCGTAGTTTCGAAAAACTTTTTGTCAAATTTGTCATCTCGGGTTCGGAATCGGACACCTATAATTCATTCTTCAGATATTTTCAGCAAGGTAAAAACGCGAACTCACATCCAAAATATTTGCGCGAGATTTGCGAGATTTGCGAAATGCAAACAATTCTCGCATCTGTTCTTCTTCCCCTGGCCCAAGCGGTGACGAGATGGCCGGAAATGGAGTTTCGAGACGGAGTACGTTATTCACCTGAAAAGATGAGGTATTCCGAATTTCCTGACTCGGAGCTGGCACCGTGGGATGCGCATATGGACCCGACAACACAAGTTCTCTGAGTGAGTGGAACTCGCTCAGGAGTGTCTGATTGAATTTCTTTTGCTCTTCGAGCTGGGCGTTCACAGACTGAATTTGCTCCCGAAGTCCTTGCCCCTCTGCTTTCGATAGTTTATCGCTGATGGACTTTCGGGAAGCGCGAGATTTTTTAACGGTTGGGACACCTTTTAAAGGGTCGGGAAGGCTTGAAAGGAAGTCAGCATTCGGATAGACTCGAAAATATACAGCGAGGGGATTGCGGCCACTAAAGCGCTGGATGAAGCACTTTTCGATTAGGTCTTGGTATCTGACCTTCTGCAACGATGGGTCGGAATCCCTGCAGGGATCAGGTTTAAGTCTTCGCGCACCACCCTTACTGGTAATATGACACCGGAGGGTATCCGCCACTGGAGCAGCATAATCATTGCAAATTCGACAAAGCCAGCCTTCCTTTGGCTCCTCCAGCCAGGTATACGCAGGAGTAATCGATCCTGGTGCAGGTCGCAGGTCCTGCGTGTCGTTCAGGTCCTGCGTGGCGAGATAAGTCGCCAGATTTGCTGAAAATTCGGGGACGATCCAAGCTTCATCCTCCCCCGGTTTATGTGCGTCATACTTGAGATGCCCACTGATTTTACTGCCAGTGGATGGCAACACGATCCGACAAGCAATGCAGACAATACACTTCATCACGGTATGGTAGGCCAAGGAAAGCAATGGGTCATGGAGTGATACGAGAAGACCTGGAGGTGCGCAGTAGGGAATCAAAAGTGGGGGAGTCCCCGTGGCTGAGGTTTGGATCGAAGGCTGTATAGGTATTAGACAGTGAGTAAATGTTAGAGACTATGGAGAGCTCACAGCGACACTGTCTCGAGTAACATCATTACTCTGTGCGCGAACCGAAGGAGTGTTGGACTCCACGGACTGGAATTGGTTGATAATCCTGAGGCAGATGTGCAATGGAAAAAAGCATTCGAAACTCACTGTTGCACTCGCACTATCGTGCTGGTGGGATTTGGGATTTCCATTTGACATGGTCGCAGACGAGTGAAAGAGAGGAGACGGCACCCTTAACCTATCTAGAGTTCCCACAGTTCCCACAGCGCAACAGGAGTCGTGTTTTCCACATGTCGCTCCCTTTAATTCCGCCAGGCACTTCTGGTCAGCTGTGCAAAATGACGAATCTCTATTATCCGGCCTCAATAGTGGACCCCGTCAACAAAGATTATGGCAAAAGAACGTCCGTTGCTCAATCTATGTTGTCAATAGGGCACGATGATCATTGACATGGTATGGTTGGAGATCTGTAGCGGCCCATCCGCGTGAGTTTTAATTCACGACTGCCATTTTTCTCAAGTGATTCTTACTGAGAGTCAAATTGTTCCGATTCCAACGCGTACAGGGGCGAGGTGATGCCACGTTCCATGAACATTGCTTCTGTCCCCATCTCACATCACATCATTACTACTTTCCATCGATATTACCGAGCTGCCGCGTCGCAAACTTTCTTTTTCTGCTCTTATTCGTTTTCTTCGTCCTTATACTAATCAGCCTACTTTTCCCCTAGCGTTGTTCCCATTTACGCCTCGAGTTGGCTCTGGCAACCTACGCTCAGTGGTCGAAATCGCCCCAAGGAGATGCTTCCTGTGCGTGCGCTTAAAGCGTAGTCTACAAAACACGGCTTCAATTGGCTAACATTTGCCGTCACAAGATGGTTGCTGTCGCATACTCCCGTCGTATCGCTATTAGGGACTCCACTCAAAGGGGGACAACGATGGTGCTTCAGCTTCATGGATTCATTTTCCTTACTATATTTCTGCGCGACACATCTAACAAGACAGCTGCAGCGGTGCAACATTTTGGAAGACTGATTTATGGGCGTTTTCTATCGGAACCCCAGCTGTCGCACCCTGGACCTTCTTTTCCGTTTGTCTCCTATTCGTTTCCTTTGATCTTTTATGAATCGGATTACTTCCTCCCCAGCGTTGTTCCATCGGCCGTTTATGCCCTCAAGGTGACTCTAAGAACATAAGTTCAGCGGCCTCTTTTGTGATTTATATGTGCTCGAGGTGTGGTCTACTCAAACATATCGACTTCGATTGATACTAGTATTCACAATCGAAGACGTAAATTGGTTATAGTGGCACACTCCTGCCATATTGCTATTGTGACACTCACTCAAGTACTCAAGGAGGACGGCGACGGCGCTTCAATTCAGCTTATGAATATACCGCCGAGACCAGTCATTTTCTGGAGCAAGCATTGGACGAAGTCCGGCGTTCATTCCGCTCATTGACCGCCCCGAGGATAAGCAGACGGCTTCAGCCATAATATCAAAAAATACCTTAAGACATGTTTGCGATGTATACAAGCTTCAAAGCTTTCATCGAAGATAGTTTCGTGCGATTCTCTAAATAACAAATAAAAATGCTGGAAGCACAGATGCACACAGACATATAGACCAACATAGATTCTCCCCCCCCCCCGAAGGGCATGTGATAGGGAGTATACGGGACGAGGGTGGGAGATAGGGCACAAAATTGTTGCAGGCATAACAAAGAGGGTAGAGGTGCGTTCTCACCTTGTATCGCGCGTGTCTAGGAAGAACGCCTCGCAACAAGCAAGTCTGGTCGTTTGTACCACTCCCGTATCCGAAATCCGAATATTAGCCACTTCCACACTCGAAACGCTGGGAGGTATGTACCTTGATCGTCTCCGTACAACTCCTCCACCCATCCCAGCTATCCTGCAGATCTCGAAGCGCCATTCCATCGAAAGGCGCCGTTTCAACCTTTGTGTCTGCGAAGGCTCTCATCGTATAGCCTGACCTGCCTCTTCGTCAGCTTAACGTAAACCCAACCAATACAGACGTACCTTGGACGGAACGAGAAGACCCGTCCATCATCGCCGCGTCCAACTCGCGCCCAGGTATCCAGGAAGAAACCATTATGGAGAGGGCTGTCCAAGATCAGTTGGTTAGAAACGGTGCTGGGAGTCGCGCACCCTTGCTTGAGCTCAGAGCGAGAGCTCCATATTCACTCCAATAGCCAGATGTGTCGCCCTTTGCCATCCCTAGCGGCCCTTCGAAGACGACGTCGCCAGCATCGCCCTCGCACCCAGCTCCACATCCGCATCGCCGTCCAGAAAAATGATAATCGACTCCGTTGTCGAAGGCGGTTGCGATTTCGCGGGCGTTCGTTGGCTATGCGAATCATCAATGGATGGGTAACTGAGTCGTTGGCGTAGGCGTTCTCATTGCATAAGGTGTCAACGCCGCAAACTGGTGGGTTCGAGAAATGGAGGAGGCTACGGGCGGTGTTAACGAACGAACAGGTAGGTTACATTCAATTCCTCGCACCCAACTTGACCTGAAACCCAGGCTTCTCCACCCTTGACCCTTGGTAACGATAGCCAACGTAATGGACCATCGATAACGGTTCTCTACGGGCAGGTCGTCAATGAGTGGGTGTTGATCTGTACGTACCTCATGCGGTCTACTAACACGCCTTCTTCAGCCGCCTCAAATGCAGTCTTTGATCGTTGGCGGTAAGTCTGCACGTTCGAAGGTATTTTGAATGAGTGAAGTGGCTGCAGGAAAGGAGGTTAACATAAAAATGGGTAGGCTTTTTTTGTTTCACCGCACCTAAAATGCTTCATCCAACCTCCTGAAACCGAACCATGGTTCTTGGGCAATGACAGCCAATGAAAAGAGATATCGAGCGGCTGCCCAACTGTGAGTAAAAAGATCAGCAGTAGGACCCAACGACTGACCTTAATTCTTGCGACGCATGCCACCTCAACTCCAGGACCCGGAGCGAAAGCTCCATTTTCAAGCCACCCACTAAAAGTCTCGCCCCTTGCCACCCTAGCAGGCTTTCGAAGACGATGACACCGCCATCCTCGCCCTCGCCCCTATTTTCGCACCTGGATCGTTGTCAAAGGGAAAATGGCTGTCAACTCCATCGTCAACGGCCGTTGTGAAGTCGAGGGCATTCATTTAGACTTGAATTTGTTGGTTACACGAGTCGTCCATGGACGGGTAATTCGATTGAACCCTGGGTTGTTGGCGTAGGCGTGCTCATCGAGCAAGGTGTCTTGGTGGGCTTGAAGGGAGAAGGCTACAAAGAGCATTAACGAAAGAAGAGGTAGGTTATGCTCAAATAGCCACACCTAAAACCGAGGCTTCTCTGCCCTCGACCCTAGGGAGTATGTTATGGAGCGGTTGGCAGCCAACTACTGAAAAAGGAGTATAGGTTGTCGGGAGGATCTGCAAAAAATCACCTATATCGGTAATAAAAAAAACACGTTAGAAATGCTTAAAATAACACTTACCAACTTTTTTTTGACGTTCCAGGGCGCGGGTTGACCAAACGAGAGATGGGGCAAGGTGATGGTGGTGGTTCGAGATAGAGATCAACACGCGTCAACGTCGTTGATCTCAATTCCGGCACCATCCGAGCCATGCTGAGCTAAAGTCGGATTTTCGGAATACTTGTTGTATAAAGTACTATACCTTTCCAGAAAGGGTTCGAATTCACATTTCCGAATCTGAAATCAGCTAAGGAATTGACCTACTTCTCGTGATGTTATGACATCTTTTCTACTTTTCTACCTCCCAATTTTCAAATTCTCAAATTCTCAACGCTTCGGGACATATTATATACTCAGAGAAAGCCCCGAATGAAGAGAGAACTAATCTGAAGACCGATTCTCAAACAAAAATTTCGCTGTCAACTTATCGGAGAAATGATCATTTCTAATGTTACCTGGCCGCTGGTTTTTGCGTGGCTTATTTCGAAGCATTTCATAACATGTTACATACTGGGAGAAAGCTAATAATAAAATATTCTTAACAAAGTGTGGGTCCTACTTCAATTATTTTGTTATTCGACTGTCAACCGACAGACTAATTAAGCTAGGCCGCACTCGCAAGCGAGATATCAGATAGTATTTTGTAAATTTTATGTACTTGTTTTAGAAAGAAACAGGGGATCCAAGCGACGAGGTGTCTACCGTCACCTCATTCTTCACGCGCTACGGCAAGAAACCACATGAAGACGAAATCAGCATGGAACAAGCTGTCATGTGTCTTGAAGCCGAACTCGGAAGGCCAGACAGGGAGAAGAAAAGACTGGATGCAGACGATGCGATGAACGACTCGAGCGTTAGTCATGTTCGTCGCTGGGCAGCGTGGCGAGGAAGTTCCGTTGGATTTGGACAATCTCGGGCCCTCCACACATCGGATTGGAGACGATTCCTGACGATAAACTCTCGGTGCCTGCCGCTCCTCGATATGTGACTGAGCCGATGCAAGTGCCGTTGACAGAGGAGAGTCGAGACGCCCGATACCAGTTCAGACGATGCGGAAAATAGTCCGAGTGGGGTTACGTCTGCCAACAACACTCCCGGCGGGGGTCAACTGACCTCAATGTGGCGAAGAAACCCAAGAAAATGCGGTTTAAGCGGATCAGGAAGACAAAGGACACCAGCAGCGCTGACTCCAACGCGGCAAGCACCACCGACAGCAACCCCATCGAACGACTCATTGACATCAAAAATTGTCCTCTATGCCATCACCCCCGACTCAATTCAAAGGCAGAGATTGATATCATCACCCATTTGGCGATTTGTGCTAGCCAGGATTGGAATCAGGTCGATCGAATCGTGGTAGGTAATTTTGTGACGGCGAGTCAGGCGCAGAGAAAGTGGTACACGAAGACGACAACGAAGGTGTCGAGTGGGGATTATAAACTCGGGGCGGTCAGTTTCAATTCGAATCTTGTTTTCTGTTGCTCATTTTCATTGCTTTTTTATTTTTATACTCCAGAATTCGGCGAATATCATTGTACAGTATCGGATGACAGGACAACTCGAAGAAGAGAAGATGCAAGTATATGTACACCTTGGAATTCGACTCTTGTATAAAGGGGGGGCGAGCCGAATGGAAGGAGCACGCGGTATGTTTTACTCATTCACTTATTCACAGCGGTGCTCACACTTGGTTGCTTCCTTTCCTAGATTGACGTCTCCTCAAATCTCTTTCGATCAAACAAGGAATTAAACACGACGATCCTGAATCGGCCAAAGGAATTCCCGCGTTCATCGAATTCCATGGGTTGCTGGTAGAAGAAATCCTTGACCCACTTGATTCGTTCAGTATGTTTTCGAGTCCTATCTTGAATTCTTCTCTCATTTTTAACGAACCTTTTTTTGCCTTTTTGTAGAAACGTTCAACGAGTTTTTCTATCGGTAAGCCTATCACCCTCGAAATTGCAACCTAGCTTACCTTTCTCAATTCGCCAGAAAACTCAAGTCTTCTGCATGTCCGATTGAAAACCTTGAAGACCCACACCACCTGTTTAGTGCTGCAGACCGCCGACTTATGGCCTTCAGCTCCGTCAATGAAGCTACGCAGCTCTGGATCAAAGGCCGCAAATTCACCATCACTTGTCTTCTTGGGGACAAGTACAGGGACGAGGCCGAACGATACACTGGTGGGGTGCTGGAAATCTTCCGTTTGGCTCTGCAAGACTATCATCGATTCCATTCGCCTGTGGAAGGTAGGATTGGGCGATGATGTATATCGCTGGGGAATACTATACGGTTAATGTGAGCAAATGTGAGTACGTCTCTTGACATCAGAATATAGGCATTTGACCGTTTTTTCTCTCCTTAGCCTCAAGCCATTCGTACAGCACTTGATGTATATGGCGGGTGTGCGTCGGTGCCATGATGGTCAGCAGTATCCAGATAACGGTCCAGGAGGGCGAGTGCATGCAGCGTGGGCAGGAATTTGGATATTTCGCATTTGGTGCATTTTTTCTCTGTTGAAATTTTTTTCTGCTATGTGGAAGACTAGTCTTATTCTAATAACTGTAATGGCCGATGATGAACCAGCCTCAGATGTTAAGATTATTAGGTTGAAAATCGGACTTCAGATTCACTTTCCCCTCGCTCAGAGCGTTCTCCCGGTATACTATAATATGTTATGAAATGGTTCGAAATAAGCAACGAGAAACTCGGTCTAGTATAGGCTTTTTCAGAGATGTCCATTTCTCAAATAGCGTGACAACGAGATTTTTGTTTGAGAATCGGATATCATATCCGATCTCTCCTCGCTTGGAGCTTTCTCTGAGTATATAATATGTCCCAAAACGTTGAGAAATTCAGAACTTGAAAATTGGGAAGTACAAAGGGTAGAAAAGATGTCATAACATTACGAGAGGTAGGTCAATTCCTTAGCTGATTTCAGATTTGGGAATGCGAATTCAAACCCTTTCTGGAAAGTTATAATAGATTGCGTATCGTCGAAAAATGAGTATTCCGAAAATCCGAGTTGAGCCGGCGTGGCCCGCCGCGTGGGCCGCGTGGCTCGGATAGTGCCGAAATAGAGATCAACGATGTTCAAGCATGTTGATCTCTATCTCGAACCACCACCACCACCTTCGCTCACCTCTCGTTTGACTATCCGGCGCTGTGAAACGTCAAAAAAAAGCTAGTACGTGATTTATTATTCATTTCTAACCATTTCTCAACCATTTCTGACATTTTTTTCACCGATATAGGTAATTTTTTTCTCATTTACGCGACGCATGCCAGTTTTCGAGCCCCTCCCCTGATCGAGGGATGTGGGCTACGTTTTGAAGGATTGGGGCGGATGTGGAAGGGCACGAGAATGACGGGGGAGACCCTTGATGAGGGAGACCCAGCAGGTGCGTCGCGGAAGGTGTCGTCATTTGGACACCTTCCACGATTTCTATCTCGCAGACGCCGAACTCATTTTCTGTGAGTCCAGGAGCTTTCGAAAGGCGCCGAAACATGTCGTTTCGTCGCGCATATGCACTCTTCCTCACAGCAACGACCAAAGCCGGCGAAAATGTATTTCGCCGCCCAGATCCACCCTCCTTTACGACAGCCGCCGCGACACCCTCACCTACGGCGCCCGTTCGAAATTTCTACAGTGCGATGGGTCGAACGTACCGCTGCCAACACCGCTTGCCTTTGTGGGTGGTGTCTCGAATGGTAGCGATGGGCATGTCGGAACCATGAAAACCGCACGACCCGCGATAGGAGCCCTCCCCCCTATCGTTTTGACTAGGCTATCATAGACGTACGATGGAGGTGTGGCCCATGCTGTGGAAGAGGCGGAGATGATTTTGGAAGGCCACCAAGGTGTGCAAGGACAACGACACGCGAACCGCACCCACCTCCTTCAGCGGATCCGATGGCTTTCATTGGAAGCTGCGAAGGGAGGTGGCAAAGGAACGAAGTGTTGAAGTCAAATAAGGGCGGAGCAGTGTTCGATGGGCACCAGGACCTCACCGTCGACTCGACCGATAGAAGAACACGGGCAACGGCAAATGGAGCAGGAGGTGGGGCATTGCTCTACGGAAGAAAAAGAAATGGAGACAGGAAGGAAGGTAGGGACAAGGACAAAAGTCCAATGAGACTCACGCCCGTTAATGGGAAGGATGGATTTTATTGGGAACTAGGAATAGAGGCGACAAAAGGAATGCAAGACATGAAGATTGGAGACGGCAAGGGAGAAATGCAGTAGGTAAGTAAGAAACAAGGGAGATATGTAAATATATATGGTAGGAAATAAATAATACAACATAAGTCGGTGATGAAATAATGGGTAAGCGGATGGAAATTTGAGATAGGATGGTCATAAGTGGACCAATTTGTAAACAGATTTCTCCCGATTCATTTTTATTACGAGTAGATTTATTGGATGCTCACACGAAAGTTACGACAAGTATTCTCCAAGGTATTCCCATCATCATTTCATTTGTTTGAGCTTCCAACAACAACTACGTCTCTGCGGATGATGACAAGGGGAAAAAAAGAAGATAAGTAAGCTAATGATATTCATAACGACATAGGGGTCCTACTTGGTAATTACTATTGTTAGCCCTAATCCTAACCTACGTTAAAGCTGATAAGCGTTGAGTTGTTGGTGCATTTGGTAGCAAACTTGCGGGGCCTAGACGTCTACTTATTTGTAAGCGAGGAAGTATGCAGATAGAGTGGGAAGGTCTGTTGAGCCAGCATCTGAGTAGCCTTGCCGCCGAGAACCGTTGAATTTGAGTACAACGACGGGGCCGCACCAAGGTTTTTCGGCAGCTCCAGAAGTTATGCGAAAAATGGCTCGATTGACGGGAGAACCTTTTTGGAGTAGTTGCGGCGCATACCAGAGGTGAAGAGGAAATCGAAGTGGTTTTCCATTCAGTCCTTCTGTGAGGACTAAGTGTTGCATTGGATTGCCTTTAAAGTGGGAGTCAAGAATTGGTATCGGGCACAATCCTTGGGAAGCTTTCGGCGAAGGTCGACATCTAATGTTAATGATTTTTGGACATTCTGTACATTTGTTTTGAGTCGAAGGCGAATGAAACAGGGACGAGGCGAGGCGCCTCTAAACATGACTCACCATCCTCGGGAGGGAATACAATTGCAGAGACGGTAACGAATTGTAGTTCTGCTGGAGGTGGGGTTGCAATCATGTTGACATTATATGAACTCGGAGAACTTTGGGCAGGGATACACTCGCGCCAGTGTCGGGGCCAATCCTAAGAGATTATTCCAGTTCAGAGAGGAAACATTGGCGCAGAGAGCTACACTGACGCTGTGAATGTGTTCTGGGGAGCAATACCAAGCGCCCTGGCAGCGGCTACACCACATCGACGTGGGTTGGCCGCACAGCGTACATGGATTCAAGATAAGTGGTACAGGGTGCATGTCGGGAAGAAAATGAGATGTAGCAGTGGCCTTTTCGAACACGACACATTGATCCATTTACATAAGGGTCCCGGCTTTTTTCGAAGCTGCCTGTCAAATCATCGTTAGCGGTCCCCAATTGATCCCGATTCCCATCAATGTATAAGACAAGTATAAGATGCCGAAGCGAAAACCGACCAAGTCCAACCCAGGTCGGTAAAAAAACTGGGGCCCAATACTACATAGCTCGGTCCATTGAAAGAGTGTGTGAATGCCATGAAACCGCATATCCATCCATTGTGTTCGGTTGAGAGTGAATCTGAAATTCCTCGCGATCGATCCAACGTGCGCGTGATCAAGGACCAGGCACGGGGCCTGAACCGATGAGATGAACTTGAACATTGCCGTACATATGACATTATTTTCCTTTGAAAATTCAAAGTCCGTGACCTCAGTTCCACACCGCATGGGAATCGTCGTAGTAGATCGTACGCTGTACAGAATGTTAGGTCTTGGTAGGTACTTAGTAATCATCTCACTGGTTTTGTACCTTACTACCTACAATTTGTAGGGATACTAGTACTGTCAGCGTTAAGTTGTCCGCCTTGACACTCCCATTTTCTTTGACTTCCAATAATAGAACAACTCCAATGCTTACGCGTTTTCTATGCCCAACCAATAACCGGAACAATTACGCATCTCGCGGTCGTGATTTCCGATGCCAAATTTCGCACATGGAACGACCCAGTTTTCTACACTCAACGACCGTGGACTTTCCCAAAAAACACGCATGTTGAGGTTATGATTCCCGCGTACCGATCCTCTGAATCCTCGTTTTGCACCAAGGGGGGTCCTACTTGGCAACTAATGCTGTTAGGCGAGAGTATTCTTTTACATTATATCTACACACACATATATATATAATGGTAACCGGAGATAAGATTATACGTAAAAAGAAGGTGTATAATTTCATCAGCGCAATGGATGATGGGTGCCACACCACGTACCCTAACACTATTAATTGCCGATAATGGACTGTTATTGTTCGTTAAGATTATTAGTTTAAGGAAACCAGGCGAGGATCTCCCCGGTTTCATTGCTGCTAAGCGCGTCGGTAGCTATGGAAATGAAGCTACGTTTACCGTCCTGTAGGGTTTTTTGTCTTCCCTCGACTTTTGCTGCATATCCGATTATCATTACAAACGGCGCTCTCTAACTTGTTTTTAACCTCGCTCTCACTTTTGATTGTTCTTTATCTTGGACTACACACTGGCCTTCTCTGTGTTTCGCTGCTCCTGACTGTGGCAACAAAAATTCGCAATTCAAAAATGGATCCTCGAGGGCCATACTTATTTTTGATTCTTTGAAGTTTGCCTTACTCTCGCGTTTGGCACGTGGTCAACTTTACTAATCACGTGGACTGGCCAAACAAAACAACCCGAAGTTCAAACACGGGTTCCAATCCTCGAAAACGATTATCATGGCCCAGCCACAGCAGGTCTATCCCTTTAATATTACCAGCATTTCCGACCTACACCCCGGCATCCCAGCCAACATCGTTCAAATTCTTCACCTTGATGAAAATATTGCGATTGGCGATCCTATTGACATACTCAATGCGAAGCGAGCTCAAGGGGTTGCTACATCTCTGGAACACCTCCAATGTGAAGACATTATTCATCTACCATTAACATGTGTTCTGATCCAATTTGCAATAAGTGTATGAGCAAGCCGTTACAGAGGAAGTTGTCGAGACTGCCAAGAATCGTGCCGCTGTTCTCAGGTCCACTTGTCAGTTTCAGATCGTCATTTTATCCGTGGCTTGGACCAATTTTGAGTTTACATTTATCAACAGATGGGCAGCTTCAGTTTGATCAAGGGGGAAATGCTGCCATCCTCGCGCTATTGAACGCCATGAACAACACCGTCGACGCCATGAACAACACAGTCAACGTCATGAATAACACAATCAATGGACTAGATCGGCGGCTTAGCAGGATTGAGATCGTAATGGAGAATGCCAGAATAGTCAAGAGAAATCAACACCTACGGTCTCTGGGTCCAGGCCAGGTGTATGGTTTGCGTCGAAAGGAGGTAAGCACATTTACTGTTTTGCGATGGCCATGTTTCGTTGATACTGTCTGCAGGTCATTGGCTCTGGAACGGCTCTTGCGCAACAGATCCATGGAGGTGTTCCTTTACCGCCTAACGTTGACATCAACCCCCCACCCGATGTAGGAACTGCTCCGGCGAACCTCAATCCATTTGCTGCCACCGGTAATGACATTCTTCGCCTTATCTCATTTTATAACGATACCTTTGGGGTCATTGGCGCTGACAATCTCCCCATGCGTCGTGAGAAGTTGATGCACTGGCTAACGGAAAGTTTTTTCTGACGCAATTTTTCTGTGTAATTTTGGACATAATTCATATCTCATCTTGTGAATAGTCTCCATTACTTCAGTCAACCAAATTATTTTCGGATTAGCTCACACTTGTGAGCTCAGGGCGAAATGTGCTTCTGGTGATGCCGGGTGGTGAGTCTTTGGCAGCTGCTTCATCTGAAGTGAGAAGCCCCCGGGCCCACATCGACCTTCAAGTGAAGCAGCCTAATGTGTCCTTTGCTCGCTGGTGATAAAGGTTCCCCATTTTGGGAGGACAGGGGCCATCATCACGTAAGCCCTTGCTTCAGAGTATGCGATAAGATGTTCGTGTTGTGCCCTGCAGATCTGCCGTTTCCATTGCCTCCCTCCTCCTTGGTTTGCCGTCGTCGTAGACGGTGTCGACAGACCGTCCTAGTCATAGTTCCCATCTTCTGGTGTGCTGATCGTTGCCATGTCAATGGTAAGTCGTTCTTGTTTCGTTTTTATCTTTCCGTCCATTCATTGCTGTTCTAGGCGCTTAAATCATTGCCATATCCTCTGACAATGAGCCTAGGTGACCCTAAGATGACTTTCCCACTGCTGTCTTGACTCGTTAAAGTAGATATCCTCCTCGTTGCCGTGCGCGCTCGTTCCTAAAGTTATACACCAGGGCTAGGGCAGTAGATACCGGTAAGAAACCTCTCGAACAGGGATGTTCTGCACTCGCCATATCTCCCATAGCCGCCGCCGCCCTCAATACCCTCTTCGTTTGCTGTTACCTAACCAGGTCAGTCGCTGTCTCTCGAGAGCAAGATGATCTGCTAACATACATATGTTCTAGCCCATTCGATTCAGTGGACGCGACAAAAATGAGGAGGGGTCTAATGAGAGGAAGAGAGAGAATTTGGTAAGTACGATATGCCTCACGATCGGGGGGCGTTTCTGGACTCACTGTGTGTTTTGTAGCCCCGTGATTCCACCCCCTCGTTTGATGCCGCCCACGCATTCAATATGCCCACCTGTTCGACCATGCCGCCCTTTCTCATTCACTGGTACCGGATACTGCACACACGTTCCATACGTCTCGCTGGCCATGGCCTGTGCTCGCCCAAGCCACGAACTCTTCTAATTAGGACGGCAGTTGTCTGGAGATGGTGTGGGATCGTCTGAAGACATACCTACGTTCCAGCCTGGTCGATTCAGCACATAGGAGTGGGTGGAAAGTGACGAGAGCGCTGGTAAGCTGCTGTCGTTCTGGTGCTCATGTTCTCAGGCGCTAATCCTGATCATTCTAGGTCGAATTGTCGTTTCCGCCGATGCGATGGATATTTTAGGTGAGTTGAATCTTCATTTTATGCCGCCATGTTGACTTGCCCAAGTATAGGTTTCTCCTTCTCGTCGATTCGTGCGCGATAGACCAGTGGATTAGTAATGGTAATGTTCTAGCTCGCTGTATTGCTTGTAGCTCCCGTCGTCGGTCGTCCCTTCTTGATCTGCCCGACACTCGCGAAGGCCCAGCCCTAAAGTTAAATTCGACCACGGGTATGGTTGGATGGGGTTAACGAGGGTATCTAAATACTGGTAAGTACCCGCTGTCGAATGGGATGCCGTTCTGGACTCACCCTATTTCAAAGGTGTTGTTGGCACCATGCTCCTCGCCTTTTACACGTTCGCCGAAGCCCAATCCCGTCGATAGGGCCCTTTCTCCCTCTTGTAGTACACATTCGTGGCGGAAGCGGGGCGCTGTGGGTGAGGATAGGCTTGAACCGTGTTTAGTGGTGGTATGGAGGAGTGGAGGAGGGGACTAACAGACGAGAAGTTGAGAACTCAGGTAAGTGTTGGTTGAGTAATGGTGCAGGAGAGCATTGACTTATCAAAAACTAGGAGGTGCTTTGGCCATCTTCGACACTTCCTAGTAGTCTTCCTACCTGTAAATGGTTCCCAATCCCCCATCCCGCCGTTAAAGTTTGCGTTGTGTGAGCACAACCCAATCGTTAATACGTGGCTGTCGTTACGCGCGGAAGTTGGCTTGGGGAATGGTGGTTAATACGGATCGGGGTATGTACTCAACTTTATGCATCCCATAGTCGAAATGACATATATTTCTTGCCGCGTAGATACCGCGTTATTCTGGATTCTGGATAATCACCAAATACTGCTTTGAGACTGATGGATCACAATTGCTCGTCGGCAAGTGTTCTCGCCAAAAACTAAATTCCAAATCCTGATGGATAATCGCCAAATGCTGCTTGATGTTATAGGTTTTTGCGAGACGGGTGGATCACAAGGCGACCTCAAACTGTGGATCGCTCGACATTCACTTCTCGAAAAAAAAAAAAAAAAAGAGTAAGCACTTATCTCGCATCACGCCACTCATAATTTCAAGGCCTGATTAATTTTCTAGATTTCCAGGTCTCCTTGACGTTGTTGCAGGAGGAGGTATCGATCTTGGTGAGTGAAATTTCAACACATATATTCTGCTCTGCCAACCTCTCCTCGACCATAGGTGAACCTCCTGTAGCGAGTGCTATACGCGAAGCATCAGAGGAAGCTTCACCTCCTGCATCATACGTGGCAGAATCACATTGGATCCGCAGGGAGTATCACTTTTTTACGTCGTTCTCCCGCTGGTTGGCCTTTGCCTGGGTACTGTCATGTTAAGTTTGACCTTCCTCTCCCGACCAACCTTCCAATTTCAATGCAAAGATGGAGAAGTCGAGAGCTTCGAGCTGTTGGGTATACAAGAATGACATACGACTTGCGCGAATGGTTGGGATGGGATGGACCTAACGAAGGGAATGTGGAGAATGGTCATTGGTAAGTACCCGCTCTTGACACGTGTGTTAATCTGGATTCACCATAACTATCGTAGCCGAGCCCGCACTCCTCGCGCCCAGTCATTGTCGACACAGGCATTTTTTCACTCTCGAAAAGGCTGGTTGTGCACGAACATCCCATCTGCAAGCTCGCGCCAACATTACATTGTGCGGAGGAATGCTATTTGGTAGGTGAGTACTCGGTGGTCCCTGGACAGAGCCGACAAACTCACGGAAGCGCATTGTTCTAAGACCACCCGCGCACTTTGTGGTCGCTGTAGGGGCCGACGAACCTATCCTCCCAAAGTCGCGCTCTCGTTCGATACCATCTCAATTCCGCCCTTCTCGTTTCTCGTCTAATGTTACCAGAAAGACCGGCACTGACGTGGTTTCCAACCGAACCTACATTGCAAGTGGAAAGATCTAGGAGAGGGAAGAGGGTGGGTTTGGATCTGGTAAGCACTGGCTCTCGATCATGATGGATGCCGACTCACCAAGGCTCTCATAGGCGTCGTCGAGACCGCGCCTGATGTCGTGGAGGTGATGATGACGACTCGTGTGCAGGAGTGGATGGCTATTGGATGGGATGGGATAGGACTCGTAAGAACGAAAGGATACGAACGTATCGCCTTCTGGAATGTACAAGGTAGATAAGATCGATAAGATTAGATATACCATCAGCACCTGTGTCTCCTACGGGCCGCGGGATTCGCGACATGAACAGCTACTTACTTTGTTTCGTCCACGACAGCCCCTCCGCCCCTCCGCCAGTGAGATTCACCAAACTCATCATCAATGGTAAGCTTCTCTCAGCGCCATTGTCGAATGTGGTGTGCTGATCATCATCCTAGTGCTTGTGTTCTACGACGAACGAGAGAAATGGTGAGTAGGTTCCGCCTGCCGACCTGCTCGTACGTGCTTACCTTGAGCAATCAGCTTTGCCGGACCCATTCCTATTTCCCTTGGGGCTCGATTTTGCGGGTGTGAATGTCGAGGTAAGTTCCTCTCGATAACCTTCTTGAATGCTCGTCATTGTCCTAGTGGTCGATGTCGCGTCCGTTAATCAATTCTCTCGTCTTGTTCGCAGGGTGCGGGTGGCGCGAGTGTATGGCTAGGCCCTCAGGTTCTCTGGATACGAATGTGGTAAGCTTCTTTCATCGACGTTCGAATGCGGTGTTAATTATTGTCCTCGTGCTGGATACTAAGACGAAAGGAGGGAGCTACGATGAAGGAAGGAAGTGGTGAGTAAGTTCCGCCTCCCGACATCTTCGTACATACTTACCATGTCTCATTCACCAGCTTCGCCGACGCCGTCCCTATTTCCCTTGGACGTTCGCGTAATTCTCCCCTCTCCTTATCACTTGGATGCCTACGTCGACGGTGAAAAGGGCGGCGGTGAGTACATTCCGACTGTTGACATTGATGTGCACTTACGGTTGTTTCACCGCTGCTTAGCTTCGTTGAACCCTTCGCTGTCGTGGTTGTTGAGGTAAGTGCTGTATGATATGGTTGTTGAATAGACGCTCATCTTCGTAGCGGTTGCGTCCTACAACGAAGGATGAAGGAAATCAGTGGTACGTAGATTTGATTAACAGCTGCGCACCTTGTCTCATCCCCCACAGCTCTGCTGAACGGATTCGCTACGAAATCCCACTGGCGTTTTTCTGAGCCCATAGAGATAAAGGTAAATGCGCCCTTCCGGCTCTCGATAACGCTCGTCGCCGTTCTACCCGTTCATCTCTACGACGTGACCTATGACGAAGCAAAAAGTGGGCGGAAGGACCTCTTCTCATCGACGCGGGTGTTGTAAGGCCACTCAGTGCCCACTGCTGGGTAAGCCTGGCTTGTTGTTGTTCGAATGCGGTCCTGATCATTGTCCTAGTGATTGTGTTCTACCACGAAGGAACAAAGGAAAAGAATGAGTGAGTACCTTCCAGCTTACAAGATTGATAGGTACTCACCATGTTTCGTTCCTTCAGATTCCTCTCTTCTTCGGTGTAGATGTTGAGGTGAGTACGCATTCTTGAATGCTCGCTTCGTCACCATCCTAGCGTTGACCTTGTGGATGTAGCAATGAGTGGGCTGTCGTTGCAACAAACTGCCGGTACCTTCTCGCGTTAGCCTGCTTCGAGCCCCATCCAATTTTGCCCCAATTTCTCGGTCTCTCGTCTAGTTTGCCGGATGTGAAAGGCGTACGTGTATGGTGAGCGCCCTTCGTCATCATAATTCTTCAACTGGTAAGCTTCAACCGTGTCGCAACTGATGTTCTTTGAAGAAAACAGGCGGTAAGTTACCCTGGTTCCCGATGTTCATATGTAGCTGCTTACCTTGATCACCAAGCCCTTTCTCCTCGAGTATGACGAGTGCGGGTGGCTCCTGTGCTGTGGAAAGTCGAAAAACAGTTAGTAAGTGTTATATTACTAATTCTTAAGCATTTCTGACGTGTTTTTCACCAATACAGGTGATTTTTTGGTCATTTACGCGAACCATGCCGATTTTCGAGCCCCCCCTCATCGAGGGATGTAGGCTAGGTTTCGAAAGAGCGGGGCGGATGTGGAAGGGTACGAGAATGATAGGGGAGACCCTTGATGAGGGAGACCAACGAGGTGCGTCACGGAAGGTGTCGAAATAACGACATCTTCCACAATTTCTATTTTGCAACACCCAAACTCATTTTTTGTAACTACAGGGCCTACCACTATTTTTTAAAATTTTAATTCATGTGTTCCAGCGCGAACGTGCTGTGTATTTTGGGCGCCTAATTCTTACATAGTTAGAAAGTATATACTCCATTCGAAAGCAATTCGAAAGCCTCTCTATATTACCCTGTTAGTCGATGGTCAACTGACAGATTAATATACACAGATTTCTGGGTCGTCGCTAGGTCAGAGTGGAGTGTGCAGATTCTGACAGACCATCTCGCGTGAAATACGTTGTGAGCTTCGAACGATCCGAGTCCGACGACAGTCGACTCGACACCCACCCAAAAGATCGCAAATTTAATCATCGCCCCGCAGGGATGTAGGATTTAAAGAATGATATCCTTGAATATTCTAAAGCGGGGATTCCAAAATTACCTTTTACGTCAACGGCGGGTAGGCCTTGCGTCATTACGTAGCCTGAGGCGTTTGCCTATGGATGGTTGAGAAAATTATGGAGGTATTCAGGGACATTTAGAGCTTAAAGTAGAAGCCGACAACTTATAAGATGAAGTCTTCTTTCCAACGTGCACCGCACAGCGCACATTGGTAGATGATTTTAAGGGCCCAATAAATTAAATAAAGGCCTAACTAAGGCACGCGAACCCCATATGAAACTAGATATCCTGGGAAGTCTGTTACAGCTGTTTGCAAAATTGTAGATGGTCCTCTTGCGGTCCTCAAAAAAAAAGTTGATCTCCGAGTCGGGCCGAGAACCACATGACCTCTTTCCCACTTTGTTTTCTAATGGATTCCTCTCACAGTAAAACGTATCAGAAGAAAAAAAGGCTCATCGTGCTATTGTCATTGACCATGGAGGCATAGGTCTAAAGCGGAGGAGGCACTGGGCTTAGCGAATTGGGCGGAGGATAGACAAAGGATCCAGAAATAGTAAAACATCACGTGCCACAGAGACTCTCTTTTTTTTAGGACCGTCTACAATTTTGCAAACAGGTGTAAGATCAGATATCAGCGTAAATCTCTTCTGGAGTCGGCACCTACTACCATTGCTTATCTCTTCGAGTATACCGATCATGAGTGATGGACCGTGGGAACGTTGATAGGAAGGATTTTCTGTGTGGTTGTTGCTTGACGTTGAACGTTGAACCTGCAAGACCCCTTCCCATCACTATCTTTACTGAAGAAGGGCCACCACATGCATCTCATATTGACACCAATCACCCATTTCCCATATCTACCTCTTACGAAGACGAGTCGATCGCCCAAGATCTACTACGTCAGTGGACTCGGAAATGGTAGCTCTTCCAACTTATGACCTCACCAGCTTCGATGTTCGTAATACAGACCTTCTCGACTCTCATTATCCTCTTTCGGCACTAGTTTTCACCCTTGAAATTTCCCCCGCCGTCCATTCAAGATCACGAGGATTTGGTACGAACATCGTCACTCTGCTTGCCGTGGAATATATCATGTCGTCTACACCGAGTTCGATAATTTTGTGAGTACCTCACTTTTTTTATCTCTTACCACCCATTGGACTTGCGTGGCCGAAGTCAGCCTTCTTCGGAATGATCGATCTTTTGTCATCACTGCCACACGGATCTGGAGCTGATGCTCTCCTGGAATACTAGAGATTGTGAGCCGTTCATCGAATCTAACCCTCTAATGGGAGCTCATGCCTTTTCAGTTAGCCTGCTCCAGATTTTCTGTTCGCATGTTTCGTCTTCTCGAGGTTTTGACTACTCCGTTATGTAAACCACGGCACCCTACAGTAAGTGCTACTTATTTTACTG
>Ga0307513_10001269_pt1 | contig 36530 bp, 48 predicted proteins | sample 15_EM_MG_FD_202174 | JGI IMG/M metagenome (GOLD analysis project Ga0307513, IMG submission 202174) | Populus trichocarpa ectomycorrhiza microbial communities from riparian zone in the Pacific Northwest, United States - 15_EM | ecosystem: Host-associated > Plants > Roots > Unclassified | place... | reverse complement strand
AATATTTATAAAGTGAGCAAAAAGTAACTAAAAATTTATTGTTTTATGCCCTAATACTAGTCGTACATGTATGTACACTCAATGGCCAAAACGAATTTGGTGGCCAAGGGACCGACCACCGACAGTAGTCGTCCACAGAGAGGCATCATTGATTGCTGCATAGTTGAAGCAAAAAGCAGATGTCAATGGGCAAGGGGCCCATCACTGCAGAGATGACAGAGTATCTGGCTGAGTATACCAAATGTCATTCGCGATAAGTGGCCAGTGTCAAGGAAGTCACCGAGCTGAAAATCCGATCGAGACATGAATACAGAATCTGGTTGTTGTAATCTGATTGTAGTGGATGTGCTTCGGCTGGAGAGTTTCCATGTTCCCTCGCGTCGTTCGAGCCATCCAACCAAATTGATCCGAGCAGTAAGCATTGTGGATGTCGAGACAAGTGACATCGACTTCGAAATGCGCTCGAGACGGTTGTTGGTGACGTCGTAGAGATCTTGGACATGGGTGAATGTACTCTCGAGGTTATCAAGGCATGCCCGTATTTCAAGCTGCATGCTCTGCAGGTTGGATACGAGATCGGCGACCTTGGATGGCGAGAAGTTGTGCCCGAGTATCGCTTGTACATATGCCAGCGATTTTTCATTGGCTGGCAGAGCGATGGACTCTAAATTCGACTTTTCCGACTCAGCGCGATCCGTGAGCCGCTCGAGGATGGCGTAAGTCCCGTCAAGAGCACTGCAAAGGGTCCGAATTGCTCTCTTCCCACGCTTACTGGCCTGTCATGAGTGCTATTTCAAGTTAGACTAGCTAGACGGAACCCACTGTTGAAGGAGTTTCTTAAATGCGCGGTCCTTGGTATCGGTGGCCAAGAATTGATGTTTATCGTGAATTTGATCCATTTGCCTATCAAGTCGTTCAAGATCCCACTGCAGGGCCTGTAGCTCATTGGCAGCCTCGCGATGAGCGGTGATGGTCTTATCGATCATGCCAGCAGCACCAGCGACGAGCTTTATCGCCAAAGTGAGGAGGGAAATGATCCCTGTGGTCAGGCTCAATGGATCTGCCATGTACAGTGAACGATGAGGATATGAGGTTGAGGCCGCAATCGTTGGAGACCTGACCCGACTCGTTCTCTCAAACAAATATTTGGCTCCTGTACCGCCTCGCCAGGGCTGCGCCCCACCGGGTGATGCCGGATTTCAGAACCAATTGACAGGAAAATAGCATTAATACGTCTACGACCAACGGTATCGGTCATCCTCGAGCTGGAGTGGCGTGGAAAGAGACCCTAGTTGTTCGAGATGGGTAACTGAGCCTTGATCGAGTGGTTAGTGAGTTCGCACGTCGCGTAGGTGAGGGAATATATATTCAGACAGGTCCTACAACAAAGTGAAGAGGCAAAGTTGTCTAGTGCTACAAGCATATCGTAAGGTGAGAATGAGGCGTAGGAAAGCACGAGAGGGAAATGATACGACAGGAAGTAAAGAAAACAGAAAGCGAGTTCGTTGCAAACGATGATATAGAGAAAAGAGAAGAACGAAAAAAGAGCAACAAGCCAACCAAACTCGGCAATCATGATACGTGTATAACCCGATTCATTCCAACTGCAAGGCTTTAATGTGTCATCAACTATATCGATTTCGTGAAATATCAATCCGAGGGCGTCAGGCCCTCTTCGTAATCGTGGCCGTTCGTAGGCCGTTGGATTGCATCCTCAATTTGACGACTTTCTCCAACGCGCTCTTGATGATCGACCCACTTTTGGGTGTGCCTCGCCTATGGCGCCATTCCATGGGCACTTCGGGACTCGCATCTATCTCCAATGCCTTTGCCATGCACGCGCTGTTGCAGAAGAGATGGCGCGCGAGGTAGTCTGAGCGGCGGGGGAATGTATCGCGACAGCCAGGGTTGGGGCATGGGATGGGCTTGTCATGTTTGGTGGAATAATGTCGATTGGCGTCATTGAGACGTGGGAAAGTGCGCTGACAGTCTGTACAGACGAAGCCGTCGGCAGTCTAGAACGAGGGCCTGTTGTCAATGACTATTTGGGGAGAAGTCGCCTGAAGGGGACGCACATTGACTATTTGGCTTGACCCGGTTCCCATCAAATCTGCCCCAGGCCCAAATGTGATCGGAACCAATGAGACCAACATGGGGTTTGGATGCTCGAGGGGCATCGGAGCAGGCGGATCGGCGCGGGGAAGAAGGGCAACGACGGAGGGCGGTGGCGGGATGTGCTGAACGTCTTGCATATGGTCGTCCTCCTCATCGTCGTCACGGATTTCCATCGCCTGCGAAGGACCTGGAAGGGAACCATTCGAATCTTCGGAGTCGGACACGTCCTCTGCAGACCCTGAGGAGACAGAGGCATGCTGGATGTGCTGTGGCCTCGGCGGGGTTAAGTTGAAGGACGGGTAGCGGGTAGCGGGTGGCGACGGGCTCGAGGAAACAAAGAGATCACTGGTCATGTAAGGCGTTGAAGGCGTTTCTAGGGAACAGACGTCGGAGAAGATGCTCGGAAGCCGTGTGAGGGGTTCGTCGTCGTTTGAAGGCGAGAGCGGGCTTGAGGTCGAGCGGACGTACGAATACGGGTAGGCGGACGCTGGAAGAAGGGAGATATGGCCGCGCTGGAGGTAATCCAGGGCCGGGAAGGCTGTTGAAAATTAGAAATAGACTCGAGTAACCAGAAAGGTGAATCGCGAACCTGAAAACGGACCGAGGGAGGGGAGGAAGGTGGGCGAAATCGGCTGGAGGATGCTGGGAGACGCAGGGAGCGAGGACGGACAGCGGGTGATCTGACGATCTAGATGAGCATGTTGCATTGCGTCTGGGACTCTGGGGTCGCTGGGGTCGCTGAGGGAGAATATCGCGAGTGGGGGCGAGCAGCGTGTTTGCCGCCTGGTTCACCACACCGTCCGAGCGAGCGAGCGACCGTGGGCTGGAGGGCGTAAGAAGGCGTCTGGGGAGCGTGACAGGCGTTTGGAGGGAGCTGGTTGGCACAGACGAGCTCGAGGACGGCGGCGGGGGTGGCGAGATGGGATCGCACCGATGGGCTGAGAGGTCAAGGTTGCAGCCGCGCGGCGACGGCTCAGGAGGCGCCTGTCCAGCCAGAACCCTTCTCGGCCGCCCTCGGAACTGTCCGTTTTACGTCATCGTCCAGCTGGGCATAGCCACACGGCCCTTTTTATGTTTACTATTTATTTATTTATTTTCAGCTTTTTCAGCTGGATGCGGGTATACGCGGGATCACACAGAGTCCACCAAGGGCACACAGGGCACACAGGGCACACAGGGCACACAGGGCACGCAGCACACGCAGCACTCAGCCTCGATTAGAAGACAGACGGGCAGACGGGCAGACGGGCGATGCCCCCATTCCTCCATTCAGAGCTGCTTCGCGCCTATCTACCTTTGGACCGTCGAATGCAAATCCGGCTGTCATGTAGCGATTGAGAGACCGAATACCACTTATTAAAATGAAATTCCACACCGACACGAGGTCAAATACAAAACCACAACACAACACGATGCAACACAACAATCCGATATCCGATATCCTACTCCCTATTTCCTATTTCCTATTTCCTATATCCTATATCCTATATCCTATATCCTACCCACTCCATAGTATTACTTACCTCCGTATTCAATTTTTTGTGTCATTTCACATCTTCGTCCCATTTCTCCACGGCCGTCAGTTGGCCACGTTCCTCCAATCCTTAATCCTTAATGGCACGGTTCGCATCTTGACTCTCAATAAATGCCCTTTCGAAGCTGTGGTGCCATGTCAATAGGCCAATAGCACCATCCGTATGACAGCCACCTGTTTTTGCCCAATCTCCGCCGGCCTTCCGCTAACCCCAGTGATGTGGTGGGTGAAGTATACTCTTTGTCCTGTTATAATCGACGAATACCGGTGTGTCTCAGGCCAACAAGTGTGGACATTCAGACGACCAGAGGAATGGGGAGAACCAGACTATCAAAGGTCGCACACACAACGTCGATTAAACCATGACGTCAGAGCATGCCTGTTCCGAAGCAAGTTGGAGACGAAAGTGAGCAGGACAAGTGCTGTCGAATCGGATTTGTAAACGTCGTAAAAGAAGCACCGAGCGGCTCTTAAAAGCACTATTGTAGTCACATATTCACTCAGGGACACGATTCAGATGCCAGACGCGTCGATCGAATGCTACATACGTGAGAGACTTTCAACTTGCTCCCACGGAATGAAATGATAAAAAAAAAGGCATTCTATCAGACACACCGGCGTTCATTCATATAAAAGGTCTCGAATAAGTCAAGGTGCACAGCTTTAGCATTTTAGACACCAATCCAACAGACACAATGATCAACCCACTTCCAAATTCCGGCCGGGGGTGCCTGTGTCTGGTATAGTCTGGAATGGTCAAGGACACAGTTAGACCACCACCAGTTCTTTAAACCTCGTGATCCAGCACAAGGAACTCCCGTCATGAATTTCTCATCGTGAGTGTGGACAGAGGGGCTTATGGGCACCTCGCGTCCAATCATCTATCATTGGCCCAGATACATGAACTGTATCGCCAGACTGTAATAGCTCCGTCTTCCTACCTCCGCCACGTCAGTCAGAGACCTCGGTGCAAGTTCGGGCAATTTCACAACAGCGACAGACCACTGAGATAAGCATTCATGAACCAAGGTGAATAATTCCTCCTGGATCAAGCTGGTGCTCAGTTTAGTGCCAAGCACTGAAACAGAGTGCTCTGCCCACCATTCCCGGGGACACGCACAGCGACAGGCCCCTGCCGGGTGTAATGAAATCGAGAAGGGCTAATGAGAAAGGAGATAAAAGAGTCAGAAAGGCCTCAGGATTGGACAGTGTTGCTTACAGGTGCACACGGCCCCAGATCGCCGCACAAGGTTAGCGTGCCAGACTTCTATTCATGGTTTTCCATACTTGAAATCTGATGGTTGTGGGTTCGAGTCCCACCAGGAGCTAATAATCCCTGGTTCGCTGGAATGCTCTCCGCGGTTGTCCTTTGGTACCGGCGCCATCGATTTCGCGATCACCTTTATCATTGAGCCGTTGGAACTCGAGAGCCCCATTTTTTTCCTCGAAATCAAGCCTCCCACACACCTTAATTCCGTTGCCACCCGTAAATTTGCCGAAAACCAAATTCGAGCTTGGTTCACACAACTTGCCCATCTCGTCCAAGTACCGAAGTTGTATGGAGTCAGCGCTATAGGAGTATATCTGTCCTACTACACATATGAAAGGGCCAACAGGACTATCGAACCTATTGCCTTGGCGGACTCCGCCAACGAAGTTATGGGCACTGCCCCTGAAACGAGGTGGAACATGAATATCATGGAGGAGGAGGGTCGTGCCAAGTTCTTGAGGGTTGTAGAGGAAATTAAGCAAATGGTCGCGATCATTGGTACGGGTCTATGTATTCTATTGTTCAACCTTCCCTTACACCATTTTAGAGGCGTCGTGATATATTTTGTCCCTATGAGCTAGTATGTGGCGTCGTCCTCACTCAGTATCATTGGTGGTGAGGGGACATAAACATCACAGGTGTTGGGGACTCAGTCTAGCTTTCTTTCCATTTCATGTAAAAAATAGCATCGATGTTCCTTCAGTGCCATCCATCAAATATTGACTAACTGATAAGGCTACCTCCGTGCGACTCAGGATACACTTGGTGTGTGGCAATGCTACACCCCCAAACGGTGCTTCAGGGCATCCGGGGACTCCTGAATCTTCGTCGCTAAGATACTTGGGGGACCATCAACAGAACATTGTGTCCTACGCTGATGGCCCATTCCGCTTTCCTAAAATTATGGTCAACGGGGGAGAGAGGGGAAGGACTGGGGGATTTCAACTTTGGCAATGTAAGAAAGCACGAGTGACGGGAGAAATCTATCATAAAAGTACTCCCATGTCGCTTTTCTGACCAAGAAGGTGTAAGGGGGTGTTCCACACCTTCCCGCACCTCCTGTTTACCAGCAAAGAACCTTCCAAGCCTTAAATAAGGTTGCGAGCAGCTTTTGTCGGCCTTCGCGCACCACCCTATCGTGTTGGGTGCTAGGCCGCCGGTTTATGGTAGAACTAAAAAAGTTCAACCAGGTTACAGCTTACCCACAGCCAGGTTTCTGTCCATTCAGAAACCACTGTAACAAGTAACTTAGAAATTTGGTAGAGGCGAATTGACCGGGCCTGAGTTGCAAAATATATTTATGGAATTCAAAACCCTATTGCTTCATGCTCCTTACCGTTGACAGGACGTGTCAATAAACACTCCATAGTATCAGGGCACAGTATACAAATCGAAACATAGGGCGGACCGGCCCTTTTCCTGAGTCCTTGTGTACCTTAGGGTTCGTTTCGGGCAGCGCTGGCCTACAACCAGGGTCACATTTACTCATAGCCCGAAAAATGGGTCGGTATAAAGGCCTGCATCCTACGAGTCGGTTGCGCAAGCAATATGTTCCAGAGACTGGCGGTCGAGGTCGAAGGGCACGCGTTTCTCGAAAGAATCTTGTTGGGACGATACGTCACAGTGACTGGTTAGGGATTTAGTATTCGTATTGTATGTTCGATCGAGCGGTATTCCTGTTTCGTGGGTAGTTAGCGGGTGTCGCAGAAGCCAAGCTACAAAACTTGTCCTCCGCTCCGTCCTGGCCCTGACTGAGCTCGATAACCAGGCCAGAGAAGTTAAACTAATCGTAAGATGAGCTCAATATCGTTCCTCATCACTGAGCTTACCGTGAGTTGGGGCGGGCTGAACCTCGTTCGAACACGATACGCTGACATGGAACACTTGTAGTCGCTCGTGAGCGAGACTCGCCGCAAACACCCAGAGGTAAGAGAGGTAAGTCGGATGGATACCAGCTGTTGTTCCCTTCTCAGCCTTTTCCTGTCGAATAGGCTGCCGAAAGGGCGTTGACGATCCTTCGCAATAGTGGTGACGGCGGGGCAGCAGCATTAGCCACAGGTACGTGACCATTCAATAGCATTCAGAAAAGTTCTAATCGTAATATTCTCAGGCACCCATACCGATGACCTCCTCCGGCCTGTCCTCATAGGTTGCGCCACCCGCAGTCCCAAAGTGGTGGCAATCTCAATAGGCTCCTTGCAGAGACTTATTGGCCTTCGAGTCGTTCCCAAGTCTGCTGTGCCTGTCATTGTCACGACTATGAACGACTGCCTTGCGCAGGGAGTAGACATTCAGCTGCGCATCCTTCAGACGCTTTTATCACTCATCACTGGCTTCGAAAGCATTCATGGCCAACTCCTGGGAGACGTACGAGTATTCCTACAGAGCCATTGAATCCAACCTGACTTGGAGTAGGCACTACTGCTTTGCTTCAAATTACAAGAATCGAAGATTGCTGTTGTGTCATCCACCGCAGCAGCAACTCTTCGTCAGTTGGTGATGTTCGTCTACGATAAAGTCGTCGAAGAAGATAAGCGAAGTGGCGATAGTCCTCTTCAAGGTGAGCCAAGGTCCTGGTCCCGGATCCTTACTCTGACCAAAGTATCACCTCAGATATCAACCTTGCTGACGGTTCAACTGTGTCACTTCAACCATCCGCGCTGGACGCCTACGCAGTCTTCGAAGACCTTTGCCTTTTGGCAAACTCTGAACGGCCCAACTTCTTGAAACTCGAGGCGCTCCCTAAAACATTTGCATTAGAATTGATCGAAAGTGTCCTCACGAACTACCATAAACTCTTCAGACAGGTGCGACTCTTTAGTCTTGTGCAAAGGAGCTACTTTCTAACTGTTTGCAGCACCCAGAGATCTTGTTGCTGTTACATCACTACCTGTGCCCCCTACTTCTAAAGTCTCTGTCAGAGCGCCCATTCTTCCCATTCACCCTTCGAGCCACTCGTGTTGTGTTCATCCTTCTCAAGCAATTCTCGTCAGAACTCATTACTGAGGCTGAAGTTTTCCTTATGCTACTTGTCAAGATTGTATCAGGTGAACATGATAGCAATGGTCCAAGACCCCCATGGATGCGGGTACTCGCAGTAGAAGTCATCAGAGGGTTCGTGTGTCGTCTCGATGAGTGAACAATCCTCAACTAAGAATTCTCCCCTTAGACTTTGTACCGACTCGGAGCTTATGCGATCATTCTGGAATCGATACGATGCCCTCGACGGCGGATCTAAAGTCTTCACATCTCTTATCGGCTCTCTCAAGCGGCTAGCTACAGAAAAGCCCGCTCTTCTTGGGGTAGGCCACCAAATGCAGGGTGTTGGTGTTGGTGACGGGGGTCACGGCTTGGAGGCTGTAGCTGGTATGGTAGCGAGTGCCGCAACACAAACTGTTTCAGGAGCTCTAGGTTATGCCGCCCCAGAAGCTGGTCTGAGTTTGGCTGGATCGTCTATGAAACTGCAGTGGTGAGTATCAAAATTTCAGCCTGTTTTATCTCGTGGCTTAACGGCTCATCGACGCCTTGCAGCATTGACCAGCTGGACAAAGCCGATCCTCCCGTCATTCCGGATGCATACGTATTCCTCCTAGTCCTTCAGTGCCTCGTCTCTCTCTCCGAGGGATTCGCGAGCAGCGTACTTCCCAGATACTCCTCCGTCGTACTGCAACGACAACGGCAGTTGGGTGAGAGCGTTGCTCGAGCACCTCCAGCACTCGATTTATCGGCCCTTCCTGCTGCCGAAATGACCACGAAGGTTCTGTTGACCTCACGAGACATGATGGAAGCAGCCTGGCCAGCACTTCTAGCCGCGCTCTCTTTCTTCATCGCGACCAATTTGTCAGAAGAGCTTTTCACGGATGTACTGAACAGTTTGCAAGTGTTGACCAACGTCGCTGGAGCTCTGAACTTGACCACTCCGCGCGACGCATTCCTCACCAGTCTATCAAAGTTTGCAATTCCTACCCGAGTAGTATCCAAGCTTGATTCGTGGGTTGACCAAGCTACCCCACGCACACCCAGTGTTCTCTCTGTTGACAACCTCGCGGCACTCGCTGGAGCAACCCCAGCCCAGCCACCAGGCTTGTCAGAAAGGAACGTCGCATGCCTCAAAGTGCTCATTTCCAGCGCGCTGTTCCTAGCCGGGAGCCTCGGATCGTCCTGGTTCAATGTTCTTGAGGCACTTCAAAACGCAGACTTTGTGCTCACGAGCAAGGGTACTCGTAGCGCTTCCAATTCCACCCCCATCAAGCGCAGACCCTCTGCGATCCCTATCACTCCCACTCGCGGAAACATGCTCCTTCCTTCCAGTGAGGCCCCTGCGCGTCCTCCAGTGTTCAGCGACATGGAACCAGACCAAGTCCTTGCTACGATACATAAAGTATTCGAAGCCAGCAAGAGTCTTGAAGACGAGGCATTCAAGGGGTTTGTGACAGCGCTTTGCAAACTCAGCGCGGAAATGATTGGGATGCAGGCCGGTCCTGACCCCGGTGCTTCACCTGTGGCTGGGTATGATTCAGAGAGTGAAGATGCTAGTGGAGCAGCAGCAACGCACGTCGTGGCAAGCAGGTCAGAGCAACAGCTCCACCGAAGACGAGTTAGTGGAATTCAGTTAACTCGGACCCCGGTACGTATTTCGCAGCCGATACCAATCATAAGGCTCACTTCTAGTTTCCAAAGAGAGCAGGAGACTTCGGCGTCGGCAAGCTTGGGCCTATTTCGCTGCTCAATATGCAACGATTGATCAACCCCGACGCAGAAGTCGCGTGGAATCCTATCACTACACATCTGATCACCATTATTCGACATCCACTTGCCCCACCTTCTATTCGACTTCAAGCCGCTCATCTCTTGGACGAAGTGCTACTTGCAGTCCCGCGGAATATTCCACCGTCAGGCGAGCTAGTGGCTATCACCCAACGACGGGTTGTCGATGCCCTTGCAGCGCAGATCATGCTTGAAGGTGGATCAAACACAGTTATCGATATTCGAAAGTTGGGGTTAGAGACCTTGCACCAGATCCTCCAATCTGGAGCACATGGATTCGTTGAAGGATGGGAGACCATCTTTGACATGCTGGGAAGTGTCTGCAAGCCGATTAGCAATCCACCCTTGGTGGCCTCGAGCATCAGCACCCAGTCGCAAGACTCGCTATCCCCCACTCTGTCTAGTCCGTCAACGCCTCGCACGCGACCTCCTCCGCTCGGTGTGTATACAAACGACCGGTCCATGCTACCCTTAATTCGCGTTGCATTCCAGTCGCTCACCTTGGTCTGCGACAACCTCGCGGCGCTATCCCCTGATCAGCTCAAGCTCTGCATTACGACTCTCGGCCTATTCGGTCGCCAAACAGATACAAACATCGCGCTTACAGCGGCGGAGAGTCTCCTATGGGCCGTGTCCGACTCGATACAGCTCAAGCGTAAAGACGCCGAACAGGAACCAGTCTACAGCGCCCTGTGGATGTTCCTTTTGCTCGAGCTCCTACGTCTTTGTACCGATGCCAGGCCGGAGGTCCGAGGCGGCGCAATTCAAACTCTATTCAGAACCCTGCAGCTCTATGGGTCGACGTTGAGTTTGGAAACCTGGGAGGAATGTATGTGGAAGGTCGTGTATCCTGTCGTCGAATCGATCACTGCGTCGATGAGACAGGCTGCCGCTCTCAGCTCTCCTGATGCACCCGGGGGTACCACCTCTCCATCTATCAAGGCATGGGACGACTCGAAGATCCTCGCTCTCCAGTCTCTGGGCGGGATTTTCCACGACTTCGAGGTGGAGAAGATCCAGCATTTAGAGAGCTTTGAAAGAGTCTGGGAGAGATTCCTGGAGCTTGTTCAAGATTCATTTGCTAATGATAACAAACCAATTAGCTCCGCTGCGTTGAGATGTCTGGAGCGCGCTGTCAAGGCGTTTAGCCAAGCTGGGCACCTAGAGTTGGTCAAAATCGCTTGCGAGAAGGCCTGGGATGCATGGGCCGCGATGGGTACAATCCTCATTGAGGGTGCTAGTGCACTCAGTGGTCGCAAGCAACTCGTTTCGGTTTTCTCCCAGGAATGCCTCGTGGCTTACGTCGATGCAGTCAAGGCGCTGAGAGCGTGGTCGAGGCAGCTAAAGGGAACGGAATGGGATCTAGAACGATTAACAAGACTCGCCGCTATCCTTAAGGCGGTTCTCACTTATCCTCATTCGAAGGATTACAGGCCAGACATCGATGCGTTGACTCCAGTCCAGGTATTTACCCCACTACCCGTGTTTCAAGTAGTAATCCTTCGCTCACGATTTCCATAGACTGACGTTATCGAAGCCTTCGAAGGGATCGACCTCTCCGTCATTGGAGCGCCATCACTCGTCTTGGCTGACCTTGCGGAATGCGTCACACTTCCATTCTTGGCGGCTTTCGATTTTGAACTACCATCGTCTGATGTCAGACCCAACAATATCAAACGAGTATCGTACATAGGGCTCTCCAAATGGGCTATGGAGAATGTGGCGAAGCTTTACCACCGCTACACAGATCTGCAGGACATTTATACAGATGGTACTCTAGAAGCAATCCTTGGTGTAGGTCTTGCGAACTACGATGGCGTATTATCGGTGACCATTGTGGTTTAGGCATATTCCATTCCGATCAAACTCAAATATGATTGTCCGGCTCCGTCTAAATTTGGTTCAGATTTGCCATTATTCAAGACCGCAGCCACTAATTGCCTGGAAATAATCAAAGAGGCGGCCCCTCGTCTTGTTGGCTTCGGGGAAGCAATCAACGAGACACGCCTGGTTGGTCTCTGGCGGCAAATTCTTGATGTATTCCGCGGCGGGCTGTTGGCGGACTGGCAAGTGTTAGGCGCGTATGACCAGGCCCGAATCTGACCAACATTTTCAGTACCACGGCTTCGGATTGGGCTTTGGAAGTCCAAGATGCTGAAATGGAATTCGACCTCGCCTACATCAAAGCCTTACAAGCAGACATATTTCCATATCTCGGAGACTCTCGCGTTCCAGACGACCTTATCTCTCAATTTGGGAAGATGTTGCAGAACGCCAGTCGTTTGCATAGACTAGATATCGACCGGCCTCGGTCTCCCGAGTCGATTGGTGGAAGAACGCTTGTTGAGGAGCATAACGGCAAACCTCGCGGCTTACGCGAGTTTGATGACGTGGATTTTGCGCAAATGGTCGGAACCACTGTTCCGATGGTGCAACTGCCTCGGGAGCGGTTTGCATATTGGTGTTTTGATCTTCTCTTCCTAATCTGCTCGAATTCACAGGACGGTTGGTTGACTATTACACCAAGAGTGATTCTATATGTTCTGATCCCATTCATTTGTAGGCTACGAAGTGGAACGACGACGGGTCGCTTGTGTATGCCTGCCAACTCTTCTTGACCGGTGCCGTCAAGTCCTTCTGAGTTTCGTTCACGACGATGACCTCTTTGGCGATATTCCGTTCCCTCGGTGCGTATGTCCTCATATATCACACTGAGCATACTCTGACCAGTGATTCCTCGTGAAGGACTCGAGAAGAGGAGCTCATTTATGTGCTTCGTCAACTTTCCGAGCTGCGACTGTGGGACGGAACACTCGCCAACGTTGCTCAAGATGATGTACCATCACTAAAGGAGCTTGCGGGGAAAGGAGACAAAGCCCATCTCTTTCATTTCTTTGATCTCCTTGTCGACGTCGCTTGCAGTCCGAGGAGAGCACCCACCGCTTGGAGAGTATGGACGGAGGAACCGGGGGAATCAAAAATAATGGAGGTCGATGCAAGAAGGCTGGCTAAGAAATGTCTTAAGGTGTTGGGTAGCGAGATATGCATGGTCCCTTGATGGGGAGTGGACTATGGGCGGTTACGAACCACGATTTCTTGATTGTAGCAGTATATCTTCTTTGTACCAGTACTTTACCGTGAGATATACAATTGATGGCTGTACCTATATGATCTACCTCATTTCACTTTTTAATCTTTGGTCGCGGGGGAAAAATGTCTGTTATTCCAGAGTCTACTCAGGGGTCACCCCTTATATACCTGTGGCGACCCTGACAGCCAAATATTTAGATAAAACCGATTACATGATATCTCTCTATAGCAGCAAAAAACCTGCTTCATTACTTAGTAACCAAATGAACCAGCCAATCTCCTTTGTTCCTCCGTAGTGGCAGATAAAGCAAAGTAATTAGTTTGCCGCCATGTTAGCGGTGAAATAAAGTGATACTCTTAAGGGCAGTCATAACCGAGGACTGTCAGTAGGCAATTCATTAATAATTCAATGATAGTTTATTGATCACTTCAAGGCTTGTATGCCCCAGTTAATATATACTATGAATGGAGGTGTACACCAAGGCATGAATAAATGTTACTGACTAGTTACCAAAACCTGTTCTATGACAGCGTAGACAGAGTGTTTACCCTTGTATAATCCTAAATCGGGCACCAGATATATAAAGCGCTGCAGTCCCAGTGGGAGAGATTGGCATGCAGCATGTGAGTGAGCAGCCTCGATGTAATGTAGCTCTGGATTTGGAGGTGCATTTGCAAATTACGCGTTAGTTAAAGCAGGGTTCGAATTCTACGTATGGCTAGTGGATGAATGTATAGAGAATATCTATTATTTTGACCAATCCGCCAAACGAAGTTCATTAACCGGATAGTTGTGGTTGGTCACTCGGTTGTGGAATTCTTCATCCTCGGAAGTAGCTCATGAAGTTGGGTGCGAAGTAATAGCGGTGTTGGGCGAATGACCCCATCGATTATATTGCTCAGCTTAGGATCATCGGAATCCGTTTGTCATGTTCTTGTAATCTGCTGTGATTGTGATTGCAAGCTCCATGTGGTGGTGGGTTTTTTTGTTGATCACTGCATCAGGCGTGTTACTCAGCTACCCTATATGGGTAGGACCGGCATATGCACGACATAGGACCCGGGCTATGTAACTCCGCGTGCGGCATCAAAAAAGCCCACGCGTATTACGCGATCTGTGGCCAATGCCCTTCGACCTGCATGTGGCGTCTCGCGTAACCCACGTAAGGGCAGTTCTGGTGGCTGGGTGTGCGAATCACATGACATATGACCGCTTAGGATGGGAAACGCACTCCCGCAGCGCAGGGGTAGTATGAGAACCCGGTCAATCCGCAAACCGTTCATACGAAGTCTAAAAAAACCTCAACTGTTTAGCTGATGCTGACCTATTTTGTAGAACAAACCAATAGCCTGCGATTCGTACTTCTTGTTAGAATTTTCCGCGCAGCCAAGCGTACGACGAAAGTATTGTATTTGTTGAGGCCCGCTACAAACACGTAAGGATACAATACGCGGGTATCGAGACTTTAAATACCTGAGAAGTGGTTATGTGATGTCTCATCAGGTTAATGATCCTGTAACAGTCAAAGCGCTGAGGCTCGCATCTGCATTCCTAATTCCGACACTTCTATTTGCCGAGACTTACACAGATCGACAAGACGTATGAGAGTATAGTAGCGACCAATCAACCCAAGCTGAAACTACCCCCAAACCCCTGTCCTATGCATACAGCAACGGAAACGCATTCTCTTGTTTACAAAGTTGAGCGGTACAACGTATATATGTTTATGGTCCGAATGAAAATAGAGCAACAACGGATGACAAATTGCCCTCGGTTGGGCGTTTCGTAGGCATGTGGAAGGCGAAACACATCGTCGGAATTCCAATTCCCGACAAAAGGAAGATGGAGACTCAGGCCTCGTCCCCGAACCCCCGCATCAACGCTCGCAATGCATCGCTAATCTGGGTCACTATGTCCTGAGATGGTGAATACCCAAACACGCTACTTGCCGGTATCTCGAGTCGCGAGGCCATCGAATTTGCCTTTTGCCACCTTGACGCCGAGACAAGTCTTATGTAAATGTAATGAACTTCGGTGAAAAGTGGTAAGACGCCAGGAGGCTACGAGTAAAGTACACGATAGAGGAGGCCATTGAATCTTGTGCATCCCCCTCTTTAAGCTGCCTCCGAGGTATATCGCGTTACCAGATGAATCAGTCGAAGGGCACCAGTCGGTAGTTAAGAAGGATATTTATACAAGCCATTTATACTTGGCACTAAAACGAGCACGAAACCATACGCCTCAGAAGAACAGCCCAAAGAACACGGGAGGGTGTTATCTGCGGAATGTTTGAAATGGATCTGCGTAGTGGGGAACAATAGACCCACTTATTTTTGAAACACACGGAAGGAGCATGGGATCTGCTTCATATCCCCCGCGACGTAGTTTCCACTTATCTTGAGACCCTTGAGCCCACCAGTGGCGGTATCCTCGATAGCCACCAGGTCTGAAAAGGCCTTTCCCTCGTAATGCCCAGTCTCCTTGAAGACAATCTCTCCCGGTTCGCCACCGTCGTAGGTCCCCTTGAAGTGCATATATCCGACGTAGTCGACGTACTTCGAAGGGCCCTCAGCAATTGGGTGGTAGACGAAGACGTATTCGAGTACGCCTACCCCCTCGAAGGGCCCGTTGTAAAACTTGTGTTCGGTCTTCACGCGGGTGATGAGTGGAGTAAGAGACGGGCCCTCGCGTGGTGGCTGGGGTGTCTCCTCCCAGCTAGTGCAGTCGAATACCTGCTCAAATACTGTGCTCATCAATGTCGAGTCGTCGATGATGACGGTGGCCCAAAAAATTACGGTGGCAAAAGTTACGGTGGCAAAATATCGTCAGATGCGTCACACAGTCGACCTGAAGAAGAAGCTAACGCTCACATTTCGAAGACATAATGACTATCGATCTGTAGAGTGGTGGGTGCGAACAGGAATGGTATGAGCTAAAGGCGGGTGCAGGGTTTAAATAAGCCTCAGACACCCAAAACGCCCTGGCCACCCAGGGGTGTTCGAGCCCCTGCCCGAGGTGGAACATATAGGATGAGTAAGCACCGATGGTTCGGATTCGCCTCGGCTGCCGACATTGAGCGCTCAAGCACGATGAGATATGAATGTGTGTCATGGGCCAATAAAATATATTAATGAAAACAAGCTTGTCCTTTCGAATTGTCACCAGATCGTACTCTTACAAGTTATCGTTCTAAGAAGGTGGGGTATAGGCGTAGTTCATTTGCCTCGCGATCGCCGAAGCAAATTCTGGGACAATTTTCGCGAAGACATCAAGCTGCCGTTTCTTGATCTCATCAATTTTAACACCCCCCAGATGGCCTGCGATATTGGAAATCAGGTTTGCCGTGTCCTGTTCAGAGAGTTCGTCGACCTGGACAGAAGGGTCAGTAGGTCCTATACAACACGCAAGGTATCCTCTCACAAATTGTCTTGGCCAGTCGAAGTCAACAGACTCGTCAATTTGACTGAGATGACGAATGGCTCCACCGACCCAAATGGTATGATTACTCGAGTCGTAGACAGGTGCCTTGAACTTCATCTCATACACAGTGGACGGGTAATTTGGTCGTGATCCTTGGTTCGTGAACGCCATAAAACCGTCGCGTTGGAAAGAGGCCACGGGATTCAAAGGGCAATTGACGGGGAGCTAGAGAGCAAGGGGTCAATCATGGAACGGGAGCTAAGGCTGTAGACGTACTTGTTGGTAGTTGACACCAAGCCGATATCGGTGTGCGTCTGGATATGAGAAGAGTCGTGCTTGGAGAACAGGATCAGCGCTAGGCTCGAAACCTTCGACAGTGTGGCTCGGAGAGAATGCAGCCTGCTCGATTTCTGCAAAGTAGTTGTCACTAGCAGACGCGCGTGAGCATCCATCGAGTGTATAGAGTGTGACATCTTACGGATTCTGGTTGAGGACAAATTTGCCGATTTCCTTCAGCGGGACGTCTCTCGGATCCCAATCCTTCGTCAGGTCAAGGACATTAACTATAATGTGGAGGTGATACGTAAGTATCAATCGAGAACGGGCAGAGCAACACGGACATTTAAAGGTTTCGGCTTCCTCTGGACTCAGCGTCTGGATGAAAACGGTCCAGGACGGGAAGTCTCCAGCTTCGATGGCCTCGAACAAATCCCGGGTTCCAAAATCGGGATCTGTCCCAGCGAGTCTATCGGCTTCGGCCGCGGTATGATTACGGATGCCCTGATCGGTGAAGGCCTTGATTCTATGAACCCGTTAGCACGATAGCGCGGTCGTTGAGAAAGTTAGGTACTTGACATAGTTCCAGGAGCCGTCGGCGCGTACAGCCCTGTACGTGTGTCCACTGAAGCCATTCATAAACCGCATACCAAAGCTACACCGACAGTCAGAATGTCTCTAACCTCTTCTTAAGATGACTTACGGTGTCCCCAGATCGCTAAAGAGTCGTAAGACTTGAAAAAGAGATTCGGGATTGCTCGACAAATAGTCCCAAAACATCTATCAATGTGTAAGATAGATATAGAGATTCGCATTTTGGTTTACTGACATCCTTATCTTTGAGATGGGTTTGTGGATGTCGCTACAAAGACGGTGTTAAGGATGTGCAAGTGGTGGTTGGACAGCGCGAACCTTTTGTGTGTGGATGAAATCTGGCAACCGGAAGGATTAACAAGGATCATTATTCTGCAACGAGACTTGACCTACTGGGGAACTTTGCGGGATCCCTCAAAAAGAATACGGGCGTGTTATTCCAGACCCAGTCCAGTATTCCCTGAGCGTAAGGCGTCAGCAGCTTGTTCCGGCCACAATGGTAGCAACCCACAGTCTTTGTACGTAGTTTCAACGCGAAGCCTCGTGGATCCCGCACCACATCTGAACTCCCTGATTCACCACCCACAGTTGAGAAGCGAGCAGTGAGGGGGGTCCTAGTTCCGACTGTTTGCAAGAAGTCGGCAACCGAGTATTCAGCGCCTGTGGTAGTCGTGGTTTCAAAATATCCATGCGCCCCTGCGGCCTTAGCGTGTACAACACGTTCAGGCTGAGTGGCCGTGAGCTTAGATAGCTGCAAAGAATGAAGGACATACAATTCGTTCCCTTTCGAAATGGGCCAGTGATTCGATCTGGATGTCTGTCAGCACGTTGACAGCGGGCGAACCACCAGACAGAAACAAACCAAATGAGCATCTTGCAGGAGAAGGGGCCCATACGACCCTGCTCGCTGGACAGAATAAGGGTCCTGTACACTGTGAGAGACGATTAGATATTGACATGCTTGACTAGGGTGGAATGGACAGACGGAACGCCACCACCAGTGGTGTATAAAAGCTGATCAGCACTAAGCGACTCCGTATCCTGCTGTGTCTGAACTCCAGTGTTAAAGTCGAACTGAGATTCGCCTTCGGCGGCGACAAAAGATGCGAGAGCGAGGAGAACGAGGGGGCGAACCGACATCATAATGGACTAGAAGCGGGGGGAGGGGGGAGTGGGGCATGAATGACCAGAACCGTTCGCTTTATATAGTCCCCATGTCACGAAGCTCACCCTGCCAAGCCGCACCTGTGGTGATATTTCCGCACTGGCGGGACCGCGCAGTCAGGGACTGATTCATGTTCTTCGCGTTGGACCCATTCGGAAGTACGTTTAGCATATCGTAATGCGCGACTGATCGCGCCGTGCGCACCGCATGGATCTTTCGCTGTGAAGTTGTTGTCTACGGGTCCTCATTACGTTCTGATGACTACCTTCTCCCTATTTTTGTTTTTTCGCCGAGCTTCCACCGAGCAGGCTGTGCTTGAGTGGGCGGTGATGACCACGATCCGGGTGTCCAAGGTATCGCCGCTTGGCAATGGGTCTCGCGCGGAATTGGGTCAGTGGCGAAGTTGAATAATTCCACGAGATACGGTCGCAACTGGATATCGGCTGTACAAATGATTACAGGAGGATGAAATGGGTCCAGTCTCAGAGCTTCGGTGGACACAAAGCAATGGCCTTGCTCAGAAGTTTTGTAATTGCTTCCGCCGAATGGGAGAACGAGGTCGACGGTTTCGAGAATCCATCCCACGGAAACACCCGCCGTGGGTACCGCCATGGTCTGCAAGGGTTGCCATCACCGCCCGAAGTTCTGAGACGGGAATAGGGCCCCAACTAGAGCCGTGCTGACACGGGGCGTTGCCTAACCGCTGCATTAAGAGAATGAGAGAATGATGGCGGGGCTACGGAGTTACCGTGAGCAATGCAAACGTCGGTTTGCTTGTCGTGAACCTGGCTCAGGGCGAGTTGGATGAGTTGGAGGTGTAACAATCGTGCGTATTGTGAAATAAATTTGCCCCAGCCACAAGGCCAGCCACAAGGCAGTGTGTATAGTTGTAGAGCTGCGGTGAGTTGCGGCGAGAAGGAGCATTTCAAATTGTGACAACATTCTGCCCCATGTCTGTCCAATAGCGTGGGTGTAATTTGCAAGCCATTAGCCATTCCGAAACTCGCCAGAACTCGCCAGAACGTGCAGCGGATCAAATCGTAAGGGCCAACCAGCTGATTTGAGTTTGTCATAACTCCACTTGCTTCCCTCCCCGGCCCCCCGCGCCACAATTTCGGAAGCGTGAACGTGCGAAGCGTGCTCAACATGCCTCCATCTCAGTTTAAAATGCCTTTCCTGAGTCGAGGTAGAGTTGGCCTTTGTCATTTGCTGAGTGCGTTCCAACTTTGGATGATTGTGGCGGCCCAGGAAGAGCCCAGCAACAGAGAAATAGCATCTCGTTAGAACCACAACCCACCATATCCCTATCCATATTTTACCAGCCAGCAGCTATAATCACTCTCTACTTACTACAAGCCGAGCAGGGGCAACTATCGAGTGAGTGCCTCTCGCGCTCCGACGGAACCACACCGCTGTCTAACACCACTGCTGCTACAGACCCACTGCGCACTGCTCTCGCCGTTCCTCTCCTGGCTCCACTCCCAGGAGACACTCTCGCAATCACCAGTCGTTCTCGTGGCATCTCGTTTGGGGGCGCGCGCTCGTCTTGTAGATACCACACCAACAGCCCTGGGGACATCTAACAAGTCTGGATGAACATCTGCCTTGTCCAACGCCCCCGCGCCACACTTGCCAGAGATCCGTGTTCTCAGGCCGCCAATAGCCTCAATGCCTAATTCTCTCAACACAACCGGAGTACTATGGGCGCGTATTCACTTGAGTACCTGTTTAATCCACCAACCAATGTCATTGCATTGCAAATTCCCCCCTTCTTGCAGTCATCGAGAAGCCCCATCTGGGGTTGTATTGGCAGCTCGGTTGCTCGGGAATCGCGATCGTGGGCTGGAGCTGTCTCCAGTGGTAACGAACTGTACAGATTCGCCTATTCAGTCACGAAGATGCGGAATTAACCCCGATTCGCAACGAATAGAGACGCGCAAGAGGTATTGAGAAGCCAGAAGAAGCAAACCCCGAATGTCACACTGATGTAGATCACCTCATTTCCAGCAACCAGAGGAAATTCAGACGCACGTTCTTAGCTCCGCGAGATGAATGGCACAGTAAGTTGGCGCGATATGATTATTCGTTGATTGGGTGACCTAAAGATGGTGGTTTTGGCCGCGGTTGTACGACTACGGTAAGTGTTTGCGATCTTGATTTGTGTTCTGAAATGTCGCAGGACTACCTGCCCAGAACTCAAGCCACACCGACAGGTGGCCATCTGAGCGACGCATTCGCTTAACCAAGTCCACGTTTCAAAGATTTGATTCACAATATGCCCAATCCGCCAGATTTACTCTTTCAAACCCACATCCCTTCAGGCTGACCGTCGAGAATTGCGCATAGACATCGTTCCCAAGTCTCTTGGCACAAGGAGTTTCTGTAGACCCGGAAAAAGCGACCCGTGCGAGGCATACGAACATGGGACTTGTGAAGACATGCCATACCAGTCAGAATGCATTCAAAAGCTTTCGGGCTCAAACCAGATATTGTGGGAGCACGATCATGTCAGGAGCAAGGCCAGACGATATTCCTGGCATTTATCTCACGCAAGGCCATATGGTGCAAAATTAGATAAATTGGGATGTACATGGCGGCATCGACAATGAAAGTGATGGCATCGGAGGTGGGGTGGAGGAGCCCCCGGCGTTTAGGTCAAGTATGGCAACGGCGAGCCTCGTTGGACTTTGCCACCCAGGCGAAAAATATCTGTTGCCTACCAGAGGGCGACTCGCCTCCGGCCGTGACTTTCATAGAGCCATCTGTGAAAGAGCACCCTCAAAGAGCGAAGCTATGGCGGCATATGAGTGACCACTTGGTATCATCGATTAGTGCTATTATCCATTGTAGCGGACGCGGAAGCCCTGCGACTTGAAGTTGGCTTGTAGAGCTACAGAATAAATTTAGAATGGCGCAGGAGCGTGCTCGGAAACTCACATCTTATCTCATTCTCTTCCTCTCGTTCTCCATAGTTCAGCACCAGTCTCTTGAGCAGCTCCTGTTCCTGCTCATTCTGCAACTGAGCTGACCTGGTGTGAGCAGCCAATGCAGAGGAGATGGGCACTGCAAGCTCGCGATTGGAGTTCTTGAAGCCCTTCTTGGAGAGTACTGTAAATTTCATAATATTCTTGTCTTCCTCATTCTTCAACTCTGACTGATCGTCTTTTCTGCGCTTGCCAACCCCGCTGCCAGGGAGAGCTGTCGAATCCCAGACGGATTGGGCGGCTTTGCGATCGACGCGCTTAGCATCCGCAGCGGCCTCAGACATGAGCTTGCTGAACTCTTTTTCGAATTCAGCTAACTCCTCCTCGGAGGGGCCCAGATTTTCGTGCGCATTGAGCAGGACTACGGGCGATTCTGCCCGCTCATCCACCTAAAGCGTAACATTAGGCCAAACGGACGGGTTCTAACCAATCAAAGACTCACCGTTTCTGAAACATCCATTCCATCCTCCTCCTCCGGTTGCCCCCTCTCATCGTCATCCCCGCTATCCTCCCCGCTATCCTCCGCATCCGGTCGAATGGCCTCGAACATCTCATCAACCGCACTTGCAGCCTCCTCAAATGTTTTGACAAGAACAAGCTTCGGGCGGAGGGTCTGAATACGGTTATGAATATCATTGGACTCCCCAAAGTAAAGAGATCGAACCTCGATAGTCTCGGAGACCATAAAGTCGACGTCCATTGGCAGGTCGGACTTCGTTAAAATATAGAGCTGCAAGCCAGTTAGTAAAAGCCTAAAGGAGTGTCAATTTTGCAGACCTGGAAGAATGTCAAAAAACGATTGAGCTTGCGTTTGTGTGATCCGCGATCGAAGCACATTCCGCATGCATCGAGGAGGGTGCAAACTAGTCGAATGCGGAAGAAATCGTCCGGTGCATCGATGGGGCAGGTAACGCCAGGCAACGGGCGGCCCTCGTCTGTATTATGTGGTGTCAATGTATCAGTCACAGCTCCGGGAAGACGGTGGTACAACATACGATGACCAAAAGTAACCAAACTCCAAAGCGTATCGAACACGACACGAGAGTTTATCATCCGATAGATATACAACTCCCCAAGGTACTTGACAGTCGCGACCCGCTTCTGGTTGTCCCTATAAATGTTCAACTCCATCCCCCGACGGATATTTTCCAACACCTGGTCGACAACAGCGACGGCAAATTCGGGGTGGTACCGTTGAAGATCATATGTGAGCATAGCAAGGAGTGTGACGCAACTGTAGGACACTTTCCACGGTCGAGAGAACATTTTGAAGAGCACGCGGTAGATTTCGGCGTCGTCCCAAGGGAGCTTGCGTAAGAGTTTAAGGACTTTATCGACCGTCTTGCGTGTGAGGACATCGCATAGAAGGTGACGAATGAACTGCTCCATCACACTGCGTTCCTTGTGTTGCACCGGGTCGCGTTCGGGTGGGTTGCACTGCGGTGGCAGAGTGTAAGCTATAGAGCTGCTTAATTTACACCCAACGCACCTGGTAGTACGCGTTTTCCAAAAGCAGCAACTGCCTCTGGTCAAAGTGCTGCGCGCTCTGCTTGCGCTTCATGACCTCGAGCTATTATCCAATCATCGCATCAGCACACCACGCTCAAAAAATACAGAGAAACTCTCACCATAGAGGACATCTTCTCACCCGTATCTGCTCCCCTCAACAGAAACCGTCCACACCCCTCCAGGAGCGCCGCAAGACTATCCACATTCACGCCACTCATGTCATCCAAAAAGACTTTGATGATATGGAGTATTACATGCTGTGGAACAATTTTGAATTTGGTGAGGACGGCAAAGTACCCAATGTTCTAGGCGCATAGATCGAGGTCAGCCAAAATTGGTGAGGGAAGGGGGTGGCAGTACCTTGGCCCGCGAGGCAGCCAGCTCCTTGACGGTCTTCTTCTTCCTGTTGAGATAACGGAACTCGGATTCTAGCTACTCGAGTGAGTGTCGACGCGAATTGTGAATGGAGAGGCAGACAGACCTCAGCGATGAGGTCCTTGCCCAAGTCAGGGCTATATTGGCTAATGGTAGCGACTAATCGGCCATAGTGCGGCAAAAGGTCGGTACGCTTCAATGGCGAAGTCATCAAGAACTTTCAAAGGACCCTCGAGTCAAGCCGAGACGATGGGCAAAAACGCAAAGGCGTACCTTAACAACCCGCTTCCTCGCTGCTTTAGAATTGACGTACGCGAAGTCGATAGCGGCCTGGTCGATGAGCGTGCAGTTGGTCGCGTCAGGTAATCGACCCAGAATCTCGCTGAGGACAAGCGAAGGTCCAGGAGCAACGACTTCCGTTTCTTGCGTCTGCTCTGCTCCAACACTCGATTTTACACTTGAAGGAAAGTCAGCGTTAGCTTATAGACTGAGGCTCGTGTCGTGGGGACGCACTCCTCCTCTACCGCCTCATCCTCAGCATCGTCAACATCTCCCAGTCGCTCAAGGTGTGTCTCCTCGCTTTCGTCAGCTTCGCCATCCCCGAGGCCACTAGCATCCCCACCCGCACTAGCACTGGCGCCTTCTGTGCTCGCGCAGACACTCTTGGGCAGCAAGTCCTTGAGGTCCGTCAAATCCTCGTAGAACCTGCGCTCTTCCTCGTCTTCCCACTGGCTCCCCCGGCCAAGGTAGGCGTCCTCCTCTGTGCCCGGTCCGCGGTTGGCGTTGCCTGACGAGAGTCCGATGGAGTCGCCCTTGGTAGGGTTTACGGGAAGGTGGGGCATCGGGACTTGAAGGAGCTCTGAGAGACTGTTGGTGTCGTTAGAATGTCCAATGCCATGGATGTTGGTGGCAGTGGGAGTCTTACGTTTGACAAGAGGCGAGGAGCTTTTCGTATCCCTTGGTCATTTTCTCATATGCTTGTTGTCGATCTTCAAATATCTCCCCAGAGCGAATATACGCGTCATGATTTCGCCTTTCCTGTTCTTGAAGGCGCTACACAGACAAAGTATGAGCACCCACCCTCGATTCCACCAAAGGGATTAATGCCTACCACATGATCTTTCACAAGAATCTTCGACACATTGTCAAAATATCCCTCGCACATTTTCTTGAACCGATCGCGAATATCCTTCTCAACGAGTTCCTCGCCCTCATTAACGACAACATTCGCAGAGGTAGCTTTCTGCTGGGTATCTGCAGAGAGCGAACCGTCTCCATTTGCAGCCGTCACTTGGCCCGTAGCGGCGGTCGAGCTAATCCCTAGGTACGGTCGGCTATACGACCTAAGGAAGGTGGTGAGGAGGGGTAGGGATGACAACGAGGGATCGTGCGAGAGCTACCGCCCAGAGTCAATCATTCAGCCACACTCCCAGATTCTGCCCCTCGAAAAATATGTACTGACCAGGTCCTTGAGACTTTTCATGATCCACTCACCGCCGCTCCGCCCTGTGTTCTCATCACCGATGATACCAACCATAGCAAGCTCTGCACAGACGCGCAACAACGGGCGCTGGCGCGCGATCCGTGCCGCTGTCTCCCGCTCCTGTACCTCAGCAGGAACAGGCGGGGCAGGTCCGGGTGCGACACGCGGGGGAGGAGAAAGCCCCTGGTGTAAGAGCGGTACGATTTTCGGTGAGAACGCTGGCTTGAGGCGTCGATGGAGGGCAGAAATAACCTAGAAATCACGAACGGCCAACCAAGCGTAAGTGACCCTTGCGTCGTCGGTGCGAATGGAGGACGTGGGGGAACTGGACACACCTCGATGGCACTCCACACGTCCTTGTCGTTCTTGCACCGCGCGACGCCCTCAATAACGGCAGTGGCGATCTCGTCAAGGTATCGCTCGAGCGTAAGCACGTCGATATCCTTGAGGAGCTGATCCCGATGCTCAAGACCGATAGACTGCTTGGCGCGCTTGATGAGTGCCGTATGCCGTTTAAGGGATGGGTCAAGCGACGCCTTTGAGGGTGCTGTGTGTTGGGGTAAAAAGCCTGAGCGTACACCATGGAGTATATGGTATACTCCGACATACCCAGTGTAGTTGTATTTAGAACTTTGAGTTCTTGTCGTTTGACGCGTTTGAGCGTCTCGTCTTCCTTGGACTCTCGTGAGACCTGAGACGACGCGTCCATGACGTCCGATCTCGCGTTTCTCCTTTCTTTCAACTAGTTGGTAAAGATTGTAGTTTCTCGTAGTGATTTGGGGGTTCTCCTGCAGAATGCCAAATTCTTGCCAGAGGAGGTCAGGAGCAAGTCCGTGCGTCACTTGGCGGACGTGGCGGGCTCGTTGGCGGGCTCAGAAGTCGGAACCCGGCCACTTAGCAATTGAGCGCTAACTCAGCGAGCTAAAGCCCAGGCACGTACAGTCTCCTCACAAGGCTGTAAAGAAAAGACGAAGCGAGACACTTGCATATTCGCACCAAAGCGGGTGGCACAGTACAGGAGGGATACGAACAAGAGTTGGCAATGCGAGACGCAGAAGAGAAGCAAGGCGAAACAGGGGGAAAGGTAGAAAGGTAGAAAGAGAATAAGATCACCATTCGTCAGATCGCGCAACCTTGGTCATCGTGTGGTTGCGGCTTCTTCAGTTTGCGGGAAATACCTGCCTTGGGCAACAATTTACTGCGAGCGAGTCGAGAATGAGCGTCCGCTCTATGTCCGAAGCAGCAAATATGAACATACCAGATACTGGCTTTTGTCCCAGCTCGGGTCCTGAAGGAATGCACAAAGAACCTTGCTCCCAGTCTACACCCAGTATCAAGCAATTGGTGTCAGTCAACACGCCTCCCAATTCCTTGGGGTAGAAAAGCCCCCCACCTGGAGGAGCGGATGCCCTGCAACGATGCTAAGGAACCGCTCAAGACCCTCACGCCTGGCCTCGATGACCTCGTCCGAGAAGCGGTTGGTGAAGACCTTTCCGGGGAGCGGAGGGATGTTCACTCGCGTCGACTCGCGCTCGAGAATATCGCGGAAGGCCTCAAAGTCAGAGTAGCGTCGACGCACGAGCGAGTGTCGCAGTTTGAACGCGGGGATGTTCGTCTGTTCCAACCATTCGCCGCAGCACCAACCAAGTCAGCGAAAAAGCGCAGCAAGAAAAGCGAGTGAGGCACGTACGCGGCACACGACTTCGTAATCGGTGTACATCTTCCGTCCAAATCCTGCACAATCGACCCTCGTCAATATATGCACGGATCGAGACACCGCTAGAGCAGGGGAGCGCGCCGAACGCACCATGTGTCTGGGGATTCCGCACTTCAATCTCCAGAAAACTCTCGGGAATACTATACATCTCCTCGATCTAGACTCCAGGGTTATCATTCGCATGAGCCAAGGGATGCGAGTGGCGGCGGTCAATGACTGTAGGACGCACCGTCTGTTCGCGACCCGCAAGCCGTGTCTCGTCGAAGCCGCTGCGGGCAAAGGGTGATACTGCGGAGGCCATTGATGTAGGTTTGATGAGCGAGCTGGTGTCTATCGTCTACAGGCCCTACGATGGGATGGTCCAAAGATTGCTCCTTTAACCACTCGGCACCAGCACTTCATGCGATCCGCATTTAATTTGGGAACATACAAGAAGACCAGACGTAGCTCCACGCTAATCATGACGTCTATTACTTGACTAAGTGGTGAGTACATAAACATGCTCGAGTATGCTGCAAAAAGAGTTGGAAGATCTCAACCACTAACAACTAAAGTACTAATAAGAAAGGCCTTCTTTGCCTCCCCCGCACTATCGATAAAACCACTCAGCGTGTTGACGATGTAGATGTACTCGCAATCCCTGGAGGACCAGGTAACGTCGCCCCAGGGACCCCAGGTGGATCGAGGATGGGGTCCCGTTCTGGTGGGGGCGGGAACGGTGGTGGTGATCCAGGTCTATCAAAATTGGGGCCAGGGCGGGGACCGGGACTTTTTTCTCCACTGAGAGGATCTCCAGGCTTGGGCATCCCTTCGGCGCTAGGTGGTCGAGGTCCTGCACCACGTGTGGGCGGATCGCGTGGCGGTGGCATCCCCTTGGGCGGTTCATGTCCATTCTCGCTCTTGTCCTCTTCACCAGAACCCCCAGGTGTCGGTTGTCCCTCATTGGGATCTACCACCTCCTCATCGTCCGCAAGCTCTACAAACCCTCACACACATCAGATTCTCCTTACTTTCGACGCAAATGAGTTACGGGACGCACCTTCAGCATAAACCTCTGGATGCAGTCTGAAACAGTCCTGCATACCCCTAAACTTCTCCACGCAGTCGATCCCCTTCGGCTCGTTCTCGGAGTACACAAAACACGAAAACGCCTCGCGGAATTCTGGTCCGCAGGGGCCGTGAGCCATCCCGCCCAGGCAGGGGCAGTCCCAGTTTATCTCGCCCGTTTCTGGGTCGAAGGCGCCTCCTTTGGCGTCCGCGGGCTGAGGTTCAGATTCGGGGGTGGATTGGGACTGGGTGGGTGCGGAGGCAGGCTTGGCTTCTGTACCGGCTAGAGGATGATAGAGGTTGTGTAATTAGAATAGAGACTCAGCTTACCTTCGAGTGTCGACGCCGCCACGATGCCGGATAATGCAGACGCACTGCGCATCGCAGCTGCAAGATGAGAGCGGTTAGCATAAACATAAAATATGAACACATGTAGATACTGACCGGAGGGTATGTCACGAACCCTCCTCGCCGCCGCTCGCTCACTCTCAAATTTTTCTGACGAACGTTCTGTCAGCACCGGCTTGCATATATCCACGTACAAATCATTTACACACCAGATATTGAGGAATTCTGGTCTCGTCGGAGGTGCCGTGCTGAGTACCCGACGACGAGGCTGCCACCAAGGACAAACGACACACCCCGACGCGAGAGTGTGCGCCTGAACGCGTCCATTGAGCTCCGGTACATCGTATTGAAATTTGTTGGGTGTAAGGGTCGTCCAGCAGTGGTGATGCTGAGACGTTTTGGGCGCCGAGGCTGACGTCGACGGGGGGAACAAGGATCGGCGTTTTCCGAAAACGGCCTCACCCACTTGCACCCAATGTCGCAGCTGAGATCATATAGTGAAATGATTTGAGACGATATTTTTCCTTGTAGACGAATTTCTTACGTAGCAGGATACCAAAAAATGGCTCCAAGTGGCAGTACTGTACTAAACCAAAATAACTTAATGTTGATCATCATCATGCATATCATGTATGTCAGTGGCGAGTGTATAGAGGTTTAAATAGTTTGGTCGAATCGCGCTTCGCAGTAGGGCAGTACAGACAGTTTGCCGCCCGCCACCCACGACTCGGACTTTCTTGGTCGAGTATGCCACGAGCGCTGGAGACGCGTGCCAAGCCGCCCTCCGAACTATCTAGTACCCGTCTCCGCCCCCGCAAAACGTGTCCTAGCAATGTCCAAGCGAAAGCGCCACCTCAAAAGCCATTGACCGTGGCTGAACAAGAGCGACTCCTCCGCGTTGGCCTTCCCACAGAGCTGTTGAAGGAGGTTATACGCCATGCGGCGAGCGTTGAACACGAATTCGAGATATGTGGTTTCGATGGCAGAAATTATACTTTCGAGTACTCAGAATCGTACGAAGCTGAGTGGTACCAGGCATTCCAAACACGCTTGAGCCTCGTTCTCGTGTGCAAGTCCTGGAACAACCTCGCATCCGAGTATCTGTATCGCTCCATTCTGATCACCCGTGGCTGCTCAGCCCGCGGGTTCGTTCGACTTGTACTCCGACTCGTCAACAATGGGATGATCAAGTATGTTCAACGAGTCTCGGTGTATTCGTTTCATCGCTCCAACACTCCGAGATCATCCCTTCCCACCGCAATTGCTCAATTCCCCAATCTTCGCGTATTGAAAATCCAAACTTATAATATGTTCATACCCTAAGCGAATCAAACACATATAACGACTTTATGTACATCCTTGAATCGGTGGTCTGCCTTCGAAGCCCTTGCGTTTCTCCCTCACCTCCAGCACCTTCAAATTTCCCTTTCCAATCAACAATCTATCGGCTCGAGAGTCAAGTTAAGCCAACTTAAGACTCTCCATGTTGTATCGGATCGCTTTGATCAGTTATTCTACAAGTGGCTCGACCTCCCCAGCCCCCATACCCTAATACTCAGTCACCTTTACGTAAGATATCAATTACGAATGATACAACACTTCCTCCCTCACATTCGTGTGCTTGGATTTAAAAACTTTACGTTTACGGACTATACGGACCAACCCCCTCCAAACAATCCTTCTGCACCGCTCCTTAGATCGATCATCTGCCGCTACCCTCTTGGCTCGTATTGGGGAAACCTTCCTCACGTCGCACCGTTGAAAGCAATCGAAGAAGTCCATTTATCACTGGAAGAGGTCATGCTTAGCCGTTCAATAGCGGGGCAGGCTGACTACCACCTCTACGGCCCTGACAATCGCCTTGCGAGTTTGCTTACACACATGGAAGACGAGAGCGTGATGCAAAAGCTGAGTTATGTGTACACCGACCTCACCACTAACACCCTGCGTGTTATGCAACCCGAACTGAAAGATCAACTCCGCAAGTGGTTGACAATTATGAAGATACGCGGAGTCATGGTGATGAAATACATTAAGACATCGAAATACGCAGACCATAAGTACTGCTCCCTTGAGGAAGCCTGGGACACGGAGCCGCATTGGGAGTTTTGGGCACCGACTGGGCATGTGCATGAGCCCTGTAAGTGGGACCTTCTAGCAGAGGCAACAGGGCGAAATAATATGACTTGGGAAGTTAACAAGGACGGTTCTGAGTGCCAATGGTATGGGGAAGCCTAGAGGGTGCAAGGGCACTGGTGGAGGGCATCATAGAACTTTCACGTCGATCCCCACTTCTCTTTCGATCTCGAATCCCTAACATGCCTTCATATCCAACCATCTCGTCAACCAGTTTGTTTTGTTGAGTTTGCTCCTTTCGTTACAACCCGATCTGGTATCAGGCTTTCAAGTGTATTATAAAGAGGTTTATGTTGCCGCTGATTCACTCAGGATTGCCTTCTCCATCGCTTAATTTCCCCCCTTCCCCCTCCGCCTGCACGATTGCCTCGCTCTAGCGGTGATCGAATTGCGTATACGGGACAGATAAATAGCTGGTCGATCTACCTTTGAGCGCCGGGAGGGCGGAGATCAAGTTCACCTGGGTCTTCACAAACGGAAGAGTCCGATGACGGGGTTCTGATAAGGCTGCAAGATTGCCTTCAGAGCATCGGATCGATAGAGGGATATCTCACATCCCAAAATCCTCGAGCAAATTTAACACATTCACATCTTAGATCTAGCGCATGAGAATTAATATTAAACTCCTTCTAGCTTGGACATTGCACCCAAGCCTTGCATAGGTCGTTCTCCTACTGTAATAAATTTATTGTAAGGTATTAATACCTGTATGGCGATCGGCCTGCCCTACAAGGATCACGTTTCAGACGCAGCACATCGGTAGAACAGTGCTTCGAGTAGTTGTTATTATACAGCATTCAAGAGCCGTTCGTCGGGCCCACAATGCAAGCTGCTCTTGTTCTCCGGCACAACCCTACATATGGGTTACGTGCAACATCTCTGTAGCTGGAGAAAGGGTTGAAACTTTGGTGGCTGCGTGTGCGCGCGACAACGCGGGTATCAATCGAAATCATCCGAGGTCGAAATTCGTCTGAACAGCTACCGCCGTGGTCGGTCCCCGCAACGTTGGAGACGCCAAGGTGAGGGAGATACCCCACGCTCATGGTCGGTACGCATGGATGGAACATGGCGCATAGGATCATATATAACGTGACAAACTTTCAATACACGGCCGCAAAATCGATCATTAATGAAGGAACAGGCAAGCGGGTGGAAATGAGACGAGAAGTGTAGGGAGACTTGTATATGCCAAAAAGGATACATCGTGCTTGGTGCTGCCATGAATGTATATAGATTGAAACAAAACTGGAGCAAGGAGAATGTGGGGTTGGAAGGAGAGGGCGGGATTGTGAATGACAGACGACTATTATATGGGTAACGAGAACGGGGGCTAGCTTGCAAGAATGCGTTGGAGAAAGTCGTCAAGTTGTGGATCCAATCCAACGGCCTACGGATGGCCACGATTACAAACAGGGCCTGACGTCCTCGGATATTTTCACGAAATCGATACAATTGATGACAGTTAGAATGAATCAGGTGATACACGTATCATGATTGCCGAGTTTGGTTGGCTCTGTTGCTCTTTTTCGTTCTTCCCGCTTCTCTATATCACCGTTTGCAACGAACTCACTTTCTGTTTTCTTTACTTCCTGTCGTATCTCTTCCCTCTCGTGCTTCCCTACCCTCATTCTCATCTTATGATACGCGTGTAGCACTAGACCACTTTGCCTCTTCACTTTGTTGTAGGATCTGTCCGAATATATATTCCTCCTCCTTACCCACGCGACGTGCGAACACACTAACCACTCGATCAAGGCTCAGTTACCCATCTCGACCAAACTAGGGTTTCTTTGCACGCCACTCCAGCTCGAGGATGACCGATACCGTTGGTCGTAGCGGTATGAATGCTGTTTTCCTGTCGATTGGTTCTCAAACTCGGCATCACCCGGTGGAGCGCAGCCTGGCGAGGTGGTGCGGGAGCCAAATATTTGTCTGAGAGTACGACTCGGGTTAAATCTCCAACGATTGCGGCCTCAACCCTCATATCCTCATCGTTCACTCTACATGGCAGATCCGTTGAGCCTGACCACAGGGATCATTTCCCTCCTCACTTTGGCAATAAAGCTCGTCGCTGGTGCGGCTGGCATGATCGATAAGACCATCACCGCTCATCGCGAGGCTGCCAATGAGCTACGGGCCCTGGAGTGGGATCTTGAACAACTTGACAGGCAAATGGATCAAATTCACAGTGCACTTCAACTCTTGGCTACCAATACCAAGGACCGCACATTTAAGAAACTCCTGAAAGAGTAGGTTCCGTCTCGCTAGTCTCACTTGAAGTAGCACTCACGAGAGGTCAGTAAGCGTGGGAAGAGAGCAATTTGGACCCTTTGCGGCGCTCTTGACGAAACTTACACCATCCTCAAGCGGTTCACGGATCACGCTGAGTCGGAGAAGTCGAATTTACAGTCTATCGCTCTGCCTGCCAATGATAAATCGCTGGGATATGTACAAGCAATACTCAGGCACAATTTCTCGCCATCCAAGGTCGCCGATCTCGTATCCAACCTCCAGAGCATGCAATTTGAAATACAGGCATGCCTCAAGAAACTCGAGAGTACATTCAAACATGTCCAAGATCTCTATATCTTCACCAACAATGGTCTCGAGCGCATTTCGACGTCCATGTCAAGTGTCTCGACATCGACAATGCTTACTGCTCGGATCAAATTAGCTGGATGGCTCGAACGACGGGAGGGAACATGGAAGCTTTCCAACCGAAGCACATCCACTACAATGAGGTTACAACAACGAGATTTTTTGTTCATGACTCAATCGGATATTCAGCTCGGTGACTTCCTTGACACTGGCCACTTATCGCGAATGACATCTGGTATACTCAGCAAGATACTCTGTCATCTCTGCAATGGTGGGCCCCTTGCTCTTCGGCACCTGCTTTTTGCTTCAAACGGGCTCTACTATGCAGCAGTCAATGATGCCTCTCTGTGGACGACTATATCCTTTGATGATGAATTTTTCGAGCACTTTCGGGGACAGCCAGTCGAGCAAGCCGAGAGCTTCACCAAGCAATGTCTCCGTTGGAGTAGTTCACTTCCACTCTGCATTCGTATATTTCGTCATGATGCATTAGATGCTGATCTTCTCACTGGCCCTCTGCGAGCATTGAGCGATCACAAATACAGGGGCTCTGAGAGATGTACCTCGCTTATATGGTATCATGGTGGGCAGGATGGGGTGTCTGACGAGAGGATTTTAGCTTTGCTCCCCAAGGAGCTACCGTCTCTGCGACATCTCTCTCTCTCGCACTTTGTGGATCCCAAAAATGGATCCCAATTTCCAATTTGCCCTGTGCTTGAGAAAGTAGAAATGTTAGCTCAAGCCTCACTCAATCGTTCTCTCTGGGGGACAAACTTTGCACATGTCACAACCCTCTCCTATGGGAATCATGCCGATTGGTACATTTATGACCTATCCACACTCTCACTATTTCCTGCGCTCCGAGATCTCACCCTATTTACCACGAATTCGGGCCACGCCTGGATGCTTTATGTCCTCCAACCAGCACTACCGTTTCAACACCTACAAACCCTCAGACTTCGTGGGAAGTTGCCACCAGAGCTCCTCGCCTGGGTTGTGGCCCCTGCTCTGGAAGCGCTGCATATTGAGGCAAATGATTTTGGCTGGACATCCATTGATACACTGTGTGATCCACTTAGTTCTCTCTGTTTGCACCTATATGTACTCCTCCCAGAGGCTGTCACTCGTATAGGGCCACCATGGGCAACAAATCTCTCAAGGTTTGTGCTGAAATGCACCAGGATGGAGACGCTCTTCGTGTACAAATGGATGGAAGAGGAATGCATAAAGCTTTTGGGTCACTCTAATGTTGTCCTCCGTGTCCTCTAGCTATAGGATGCTGGAACGCTACAACAAGTGAACTCCGTATGACGCACTTGATCTAGATCCACAGCAATTCTGTATTAACATCGGTTGTGTACATATTTTTGACAGGGAAATGTCTATTCTGTGTAATTCATTTAACATTGTGCGACTCATTCAATCCTGCGGCACAATCTGCTGAGACCATCACCCATTCCCTGTATAAACGATTTAAACTAGCCAATTTGGAGGTAGCAAGGGGGAGTGCACTCTCAAAACAATAATCATAGTTGCATAGGCGGATTGACACAGTCAATGAACAATGAACGTTTCGGTTGACGGTTGAAGAAGTGCGGCAGAACGGTAATACGGACGTGTCGGTCCTCAAGCGACAAAACGAGCGACACGGAAGGAAATGATTTGATTCTCGGTTCTCTCGGCGACCATGTGAAGGTATTCGAGCCTCGAGCATGAAACAAGAAAAAATAGGATCCCAGGAGTCCAGGTTAAGCCTCAAGACGCCTCCCGCGCAGTGTATTGTCTCCGTTTTTTCCCAGCGGGCTCATTCGGCCCACAATAGGTCCTCCTACTCTCCGTCTTCCCTCCTTCTGAAGTAACGATAGCCGCCGAATCACGACGTCGTTTCCGTGTCCCGACGTGGATTATTTTCAGGGCGCGTACCCTCTTCCCTCAACACCCCCGCGCATTCCTGCAATCGAGATTGAAATTCTGGGTGGCCGCCTTGCTGAGTGGTCCGGGTGCGCCATTCGAATGAATTTGTCGCTAAATCGGAGGCTGGGTCTAGCCGTTCTGGTGCCGTGGTGTTAACGGTAGTTTGTCGCGGTAGTTGTGGTCACGTGAGAGTATCCAGCTGCGGCCAACACGGCGGGGTTGTTCGTCCGGATGGATTTCTCCATCACACGCCCAGAGAGTCGCGTTCTCGTACTCCAGCGTCTCCACCACTTTCATGCTTGCTTCTAGCGGCGACGCTATTCCTCCTGGCAAAATGGCATCGATGTGTTCAGAGCGTGATTCGGAGCATTTGACGGCCCTGAGAGGAGGAAGGTTTAGTAGGCGACCAAAGGTAGACATGGTTAGATCCAATATGGGTGAATAATACGCACGCGTCTCCTCGCTCCTGGAAAGCGCGCTGAGTCCCCGATTTGCTCAACCCACTTGCTATTATTCAGAGTATATGTGATGGGTGCTGAGCTCGTCTCCCTTCCCGGACCGACACGCTGCGACTACGCAGCCTGGGCCGCCGTGGTGCGGGTCTGGAACCGAACCATGCGAGACCGAGCGCGTGTATATCACGGATAACTGGTGCCCATGCCCATGCTAGCAGTAGCATTGTCCGTTCCCAGCAACGGCAGCTGCCATATTTGCTCGTGGGTTGGTGGTCGCCGGGGCGGTGGAAAGGTGTTCATGGCGAGTGTGCATACGATGCATTATTTGGCGAGCGATAGGGTTGCAAGGCGGGTGCTTGAAGTCGACTAAATGGGTGGAGAGGATATAGACCGTGCACTCGATACCCGTCGGTTGATATAGTGTTTGTTACTTGCTCAATATGTCAACGCCTAATCCAATTGGCAGACGGGCTCGTGGCTCGGGTCGGGTCGGAAGAGGGAAGAGGGATCAAGTGTCAAACAAAGCACGCAATTCTCAAGCGCACGAATTTGTAAACCGAGTAGCACCACGCGCATGTTCATACCTGTCGTATCTTTGTTGAGTCACAGCTTTGAAACCCTTTCTGCTATCCATTGAGGCTCTACCTTTCATTCCTCACTTCCTTTCGTCGTGCAAGTTCGTATATGTACGCTTACTCCCGGTCATCGCGTCACCCACACCTGCCTTCCAGCTGGTTCTTTCATGGTTATCGCGATCAAAGGCATTAACTGGGTCATAAGTACACCGGGGCTGAAGCTGAACTTGAGTTGGACCATTATTAGACCATGGTGATTGGGCGCCTATGGGAGTTCTGTGAAATAACAAATGTGAATTAGAATGGCCTGGCCAAAGAGGAGTGTCTAGGGTGTGAGTTTCAGCACAGCGGTTCTATCTGCTTGCAATATATTGAGAACTCACTTGCATCATCCAGCCTTGACCCCTTAACGCAAGACTATAGCGAATATCCTTTTATATGTAAGCGATGGACGAAAAGGTGAACAATTCTACAGGGAGGTAAAGTCGATCTCGCACTTGCTCGCGCGTTGGAGATCTCCAACGCGTGAGCAAGTATGTAGGCGGTTGGCTTGTATCGTTCTAAAGGAGGAACCATCCTCTTAGTTGTAAGGTCTAGCCCTGCGGATATCCAACATTCCCCCATCGCGAGTTTCCTGTATGTGGTTGTGCTCATATTATACTTTGGACCAAACCCATCCCCCATATGTCATGCAACAAACAAGGACGTTGTGGGTGAGATTCCTATGCATATATCACCTATCGAACGTGCACAGTTACCTGCTGTACGCAAACCTGGATCACTCATTACAGTTCCTTGCTGCCGTCCACCCGTCCTCCTTTGGCTGTGGTACCGGTGGTACCCTTGTATGCTTCAACGAGGATCCAAAGAGGTATCCAAACCCACAGGGTATTGAAGAAGAACAAGTAGACCCATTGTACATGAAGTTGGATGTAACAAGATTAGGAGAACTGCTCAGCCATTCGGGAACGAATGTCATCCATCCTGCATTGGGTCGATATGAGGTCAATGCCGAAGCCCGCAAACGCAAGCGCCAGAAGAGACTACTGACAGCCGTACAGCTCTCCTGTAGCCAACAAAATCATCCAGAACCACTTACCGTTATCAATGCCTTTCCTCCCTAGGTGATTCCATTCGCCGCGCCTGACCATTTCCGC
>Ga0307513_10001268_pt1 | contig 36549 bp, 33 predicted proteins | sample 15_EM_MG_FD_202174 | JGI IMG/M metagenome (GOLD analysis project Ga0307513, IMG submission 202174) | Populus trichocarpa ectomycorrhiza microbial communities from riparian zone in the Pacific Northwest, United States - 15_EM | ecosystem: Host-associated > Plants > Roots > Unclassified | place... | reverse complement strand
GGTCACAACTGGTGAACGCGGAGGTCATTGTGAGCGCTAACAATTCATGGCGGTCAAGAGGGCTGCATCAGGAAGGCGTCACGGTTGGATAACGCGGCAAGCAGCGGGCGGGAGGGCTGCGGCGCGGCGATGTGGGCGCGGATGACGGCCGTCCACGACACGACAAAGCGATGTGCGTTCGACCCATTGACACCCCGGCCGAAGCATCCTTACTGTCGCGACAGCATTTCGAACAAGTGACGATATCTCGAACAGGCCACAGGACTTAGGGAGTACCGTGCGCATCACGGGAATCAGCACGCACGTGGTCGGGACGCCGTGGCGGAACCTGACCTACGTCCAGGTGCACACCGACGAGGGACTCACCGGCGTCGGCGAGACCCGCATGCTGGGCCACACCGACGCGCTGCTCGGCTATCTGCGCGAGGCCGAGGCCAACCACATTCTCGGCTCCGACCCGTTCGCTGTCGAGGACCTGGTCCGCCGGATGAAGTACGGCGACTACGGGCGGGCCGGCGAGATCGTGATGTCCGGCATCGCCGTGATCGAGATGGCCTGCTGGGACATCAAGGGCAAGGCCCTGGGCGTACCGGTGTGGCAGCTCCTCGGCGGCAAGGTCACCGACAAGGTCAAGGCGTACGCCAACGGCTGGTACACCACCGAGCGCACCCCGGAGGCCTACCACAAGGCCGCCCAGCAGGTCATGGAGCGCGGTTACAAGGCGCTCAAGATCGACCCCTTCGGGACCGGCCACTTCGAGCTGGACCACGAGCAGAGCCTGTACGCGGTCTCCCTGATCGAGGCCGTGCGCGACGCGATCGGGCCGGACTCCGAGCTGATGCTGGAGATGCACGGCCGCTTCTCCCCCGCCACCGCCATCCGGCTCGCCAAGGAGCTGGCGCCCTTCAAGCCCGCGTGGCTGGAGGAGCCCTGCCCGCCGGAGAACCTGAAGGCGCTGGAGAAGGTCGCCGCGAAGGTCGACATCCCGGTGGCCACGGGTGAGCGGATCCACGACCGGATCGAGTTCCGGGAACTGTTCGAGAGCCAGGCCGTGGACATCATCCAGCCGGACGTCGGTCACATCGGCGGCATCTGGGAGACCCGCAAGCTGGCCGCGACCGCCGAGGCGCACTACGTGCTGGTCGCGCCGCACAACGTGGGTGGGCCGGTCCTGACGGCCGCCTCGCTCCAGGTCGGGTTCACCTCGCCCAACTTCAAGATCCTCGAACACTTCAACGACTTCGCGGACGCCGAGATCAAGAAGGTCGTCTCGGGCGCCCCGGAGGTCGTGGACGGCTACTTCCACCTCTCCGACAAGCCCGGCCTCGGGGTCGAGCTGGACGTGGACGCGGCGGCGGAGTTCCCGCAGCAGCAGGCCCGCTTCGACCTGTGGGCCGAGGGCTGGGAGCAGCGCAAGCCCAAGGGGACCGAGTGAGCAGCGCGGTGGTGATCGAGGCTCCGGGCGAGCACCGGCTGGTGCCGCACGAGCCTCGGCAGCCGGAGGCCGGCGAGGCCCTCGTACGGGTGCACGCGGCCGGGATCTGCGGCAGCGACCGCGAGGTCTACCAGGGCAACAGGCCCGAGGGGTACGTCCGTTACCCGCTCACGCCGGGCCACGAGTGGTCCGGGACGGTGGCGGCGGTCGGGGCCGGGGTGCCGGCAACCCTCGTAGGGCGCAAGGTGGTTGGGGAGGGCTTCCGCAACTGCCAGGTGTGCGACCGCTGTCACGCGGGCGAGACAACGTTGTGCACGGCCGGGTACGAGGAGACCGGGTTCACCGAGCCCGGTGCGATGGCGACCACGCTGACGCTGCCCGCGCGGCTGCTGCACGTACTGCCGGAGGACGCGGATCTGACGGCGGCGGCGCTGCTTGAGCCGGCCGCGTGCATCGCCGCCGCCGCGCTCAAGGCGAACGCCGTGCCGGGTGAGCGGGTCGCCGTGGTGGGCACCGGGACGCTCGGGATGTTCGCCGTGCAGTTCCTGAAGGCGGGTTCGCCGTCCGAGCTGCTGGTCGTGGGGACGCGTCCGGACCGGGCCGAGCTGTCGAAGAAGTTCGGTGCCACGGAGTTCCGTACGAAGGACCAGGAACTCCCCGACGACTTCGACGTCGTCATCGAGACCGCCGGGTCCGCCGACGCGGCGCGTACCGCCGCCGCCCTGCTGCGGCGCGGTGGGCGGCTGGTGCTCACGGGCATTCCGGCGCCGGGTGCGGACGGGCTCGACCCGACGGATCTCGTCGTACGGCAGCTGGAGGTGCACACCGTGTTCGGTGCCGCGCCGGACGCGTGGGCGCACACGGTGCGGGTCTTCGGGGCCGGGCTCCTCGATCCGCTGCCGCTGGTCACGCACGAGCTGCCGTTGGAGGAGTTTCCGCAGGCCATCGAGTTGGTGGGGTCCGGCGACCCGAAGGTCGGAAAGGTCCTGCTGCGGCCATGACACACCCCTGAGCCGTACGCCGGTACGGGGTACCTGACGACCCCGTACCGGCGTACATCCAAAGCCTTGTGCACCCAGAGCCGCGAACCTCGTCCGAAATACCGAACCTGCCGAACCTGAAGGACAGATAGTGACCGACACCACCGCCTCCGCAGCCCGACGCCCCGGAGAGCAGGCGCTCGCCGCGCTCGGCCTGGACGTGCCCGCACTCGACCCCTCCGACGCCTCCCCGCACACCTTCGGCGGCGGCGGTCGCTGGCGTACCGAGGTGCCCTCCGTGGAGGGGCCCGAGGCGCTCGGCGTCGTCCTCAAGGAGGCCTCGCGGCTCGATGTGCCGATCCACCGGGTCAGCCAGGGCAGCGGTGTCTGGATGCTCACCGACGCCGAGATCACCGAGATGGTGGAGGCGACGGCCGAGCGCGACATCGAGCTGTGCCTGTTCACCGGTCCGCGCGGCACCTGGGACATCGGCGGCTCCACGCGCACCGACTCCAAGGGCGGCGGACTGCGCGCCCGGGGCCATGACGCGGTCGCCGGGTGCGTCGAAGACGCCGTCCGGGCAACGGAGTTGGGCGTCCAGTGCCTGCTCGTCGCCGACGAGGGCGTGCTGTGGACCCTGCACCGGGCGCGAGTTGCCGGCATCATCCCGGCCGACACGACGCTCAAGGTGTCGGCGCTGATCGGTCCGGTGAACCCGAGCGCGTACGCCGTGTACGAGAACCTCGGCGGCGACTCGATCAACGTACCGAGCGATCTGACGCTCGATCATCTCACCGAGATCCGGCGGGTGTCGGCCGCTCCGATGGACATGTACATCGAGGCGCCGGACGATCTCGGCGGCTATGTGCGGATGTACGAGGTCGCCGAGCTGATCCGGCGCGGCGCACCGCTCTACCTGAAGTTCGGGCTGTCGAAGGCGCCCGGGATCTACCCCTACGGGAACCACATGCGCGACCTGACGCTGTCCACGGCCAAGGAGCGGGTGCGGCGCGGCCGGCTCGCCCTGGACCTGCTCGCACGGCACGGGGCGGACGGCGACATGGCGCCGCTCGGCTCGCGTCTGCCGGGCCCTCTGAAGCGGTTCGAAACGCCTGCATAACGTTACGGACAACGCCCCTTCACAAAACACGACGCAGTCGAACAGACTCCGACACGACTGCTCTCGGTCTCTCCTCGCTCAGCCCACAGGGCGCCCGTACCCCCAGACCGCTCCAGCTCCAGCTCCAGGCCTCACGACATCAAGGATGATGATCATGCGTACTCGCAGAGCCGCTCTCTCCGCCATAGCCTCCTCCGCCGCTCTCGCCCTCTCCCTCACCGCCTGTGGTCAGAGCAGCGAGGGTGGCAGCGAGGCGGGCTCGGACGACGCCAAGGACGCCACCATCGGCATCTCCATGCCGACCAAGTCCTCCGAGCGCTGGATCGCCGACGGCGCCAACGTGGTCAAGAACCTGGAGTCCAAGGGCTTCAAGACCAAGCTGGTCTTCGGCGAGGACGAGCCGGACCAGCAGGTCTCGCAGATCGAGAACATGATCACGCAGGGCGTGGACGCGCTGATCGTCGCCGCGATCGACAACAAGTCGCTGAACAACGTGCTCCAGCAGGCCGCCGACGCCAAGATCCCGGTGATCTCCTACGACCGCCTGATCCTCGGCACGAAGAACGTCGACTACTACGCGTCCTTCGACAACGAGAAGGTCGGCGAGCTCCAGGGCAACTACATCCTGGAGAAGCTCGGCCTGGCGGACGGCTCCAAGAAGGGCCCGTTCAACATCGAGCTGTTCGCGGGCTCCAACGACGACAACAACACGCGGTACTTCTTCGGCGGCGCGATGAAGGTCCTTCAGCCGTACATCGACAAGAAGCAGCTCGTCGTCAAGTCCGGCCAGACCGAGCTGACCCAGGTCACCACCCTGCGCTGGGACGGTGCCACCGCACAGCGGCGCATGGACGACATCCTCACCGCCTCCTACAAGAGCGGCAAGGTCGACGCGGTGCTCTCGCCGTACGACGGTATCTCCATCGGCATCATCTCGGCGCTGAAGTCGGACGGCTACGGCAGCGCGAGCAAGCCGCTGCCGGTCGTCACCGGCCAGGACGCCGAGGTCGCCTCGGTGAAGTCGATCATCGCGGACGAGCAGTCGATGACCGTCTACAAGGACACCCGTGAACTCGCCAAGGTGGCCGCGAACATGGTCGACGCGGCGCTCAACGGCAAGACGCCGGAGACCAACGACACCAAGACGTACGACAACGGCTCGAAGGTCGTGCCCGCGTACCTGCTGGTGCCGGTGAGCGTCGACAAGGCCAACTACCAGAAGGTCGTCGTCGACTCGGGCTACATCAAGGCGAGCGACCTCAAGTAACCGCCGCATCCTAGGGATTGGAAGGCACGACCATGGCGGGACCCGTCCTGGAAATGCGCTCGATCATCAAGACCTTTCCTGGCGTCAAGGCGCTGTCGGACGTCACGCTGACCGTCCGTCAGGGCGAGGTCCATGCCATCTGCGGGGAGAACGGCGCCGGCAAGTCGACCTTGATGAAGGTCCTCTCCGGCGTCCACCCGCACGGGAGTTACGAGGGGGACATCCTCTTCGAGGGAGAGATCTCCACCTTCAAGGACATCAGGGCCAGCGAGCAGCACGGCATCGTGATCATCCACCAGGAACTGGCCCTGGTGCCGTACCTCTCCATCGCGGAGAACATCTTCCTGGGCAACGAGCACGCCACGCGCGGGCTGATCAACTGGAACGAGACCCTGCGGCACGCGTCCGAACTGCTGCGCCGGGTGGGCCTGAACGACCACCCCGAGACCCGCGTCACCGACATCGGCGTGGGCAAGCAGCAGCTCGTGGAGATCGCGAAGGCGCTGTCGAAGAAGGTGAAGCTGCTCATCCTCGACGAGCCGACCGCGGCGCTGAACGACGAGGACAGCGGCAAACTCCTCGATCTCATCCTGGAGTTGAAGAACCAGGGCATCACCTCGATCATCATCTCCCACAAGCTCAACGAGATCCGCAAGGTCGCCGACTCGGTGACCATCCTCCGCGACGGGCAGTCCATCGAGACCCTCGACGTGAAGGCGGCGGAGACCACCGAGGACCGGATCATCAGCGGAATGGTGGGCCGCGACCTCGACCACCGGTTCCCCGAGCGCACTCCGTACGAGGGGGACGTGGGCGCGGCCCCGGCCCTGGAGGTCCGCAACTGGACCGTGCTCCACCCGATCGACCAGCAGCGCAAGGTGGTCGACGATGTGTCGATCAACGTCAAGCGCGGCGAGATCGTCGGCATCGCGGGTCTGATGGGCGCCGGCCGCACCGAACTCGCGATGAGTGTCTTCGGGCGCACCTACGGCCGGTACACGAGCGGCACGGTCCTGCGGGACGGCAAGGAGATCCGTACGAAGAGCGTGCCCGAGGCGGTCGGACACGGGATCGCGTACGTCACCGAGGACCGCAAGCACTACGGCCTCAACCTCATCGACACCATCAACCGCAACATCTCGCTCAGTGCCCTGGGCAAGGTCTCCAAACGCGGTGTCGTCGACGAGCACGAGGAACGGAAGGTCTCCGAGGGCTTCCGCAAGTCGATGAACATCAAGGCGCCGACCGTCTTCGAACCGGTCGGCAAGCTGTCGGGCGGCAACCAGCAGAAGGTCGTCCTCAGCAAGTGGATCTTCGCGGGTCCCGAGGTGCTGATCCTGGACGAGCCGACCCGCGGGATCGACGTGGGCGCCAAGTTCGAGATCTACACGGTGATCGACAAGCTGGCCGCCGAGGGCAAGGCGGTTGTCTTCATCTCCTCCGAGCTGCCCGAACTGCTCGGTATGTGCGACCGCATCTACACCATGGCCGCCGGGCGGCTCACGGGCGAGGTCCCGCGGGCCGAGGCCACGCAGGAAGCGCTGATGCGCCAGATGACGAAGGACAAAGAGGTATCCCGATGAGCACGGATGTGACCGCCAAGACCCCGGCCCCGGCGCCGCCGGGGAAGTCCGGCGGCTCGGCCACCGACGGAGGCCTGCTCCAGCTGGTGCTGAACGGCCTGCGCCGCAACATGCGCCAGTACGGCATGCTGATCGCCCTCGGCCTGATCGTCGCCCTCTTCGCGGTCTGGACCGACGGCGACCTGCTGCTGCCGCGCAACGTCTCCAACCTGGTCCTTCAGAACAGCTACATCCTGATCCTCGCGATCGGCATGATGCTGGTGATCATCGCGGGCCACATCGACCTCTCGGTCGGCTCGTTGACGGCGTTCGTGGGCGCGTTCGCGGCCGTGCTGACGGTGCAGCACGACGTGCCGTGGCCGGTCGCCGTGGTGCTGTGCCTGCTGATGGGCGCGGTGGCGGGCGCGGTACAGGGATTCTTCATCGCGTACGGCGGCATACCGTCGTTCATCGTCACCCTCGCCGGCATGCTGATCTTCCGCGGTCTGACGGAGATCCTGCTGGAGGGCCAGACCCTCGGCCCGTTCCCGGACGGCCTGCAGAAGATGGGCAACGGCTTCCTGCCGGCGACCGGTCCGGACACCAACTACCACAACCTCACGCTGCTGCTGGGCCTCGCCCTGATCGTCTTCGCGGTCCTTCAGGAGGTCCGCGACCGCAAGCGTCAGCAGGAGTTCTCGCTGGACGTGCTGCCCAGGAACATCTTCCTGCTCAAGCTCGTCTCCATCAGCGCCGCGATCCTCGTCGTCACGATGCTGCTCGCCAGCTACAAGGGCGCGCCGATCATCCTGCTGATCCTCGGTGTGCTGGTGGTCGGCTACGGCTACGTCATGCGCAACGCCGTCTTCGGCCGTCACATCTACGCGATCGGCGGCAACCTTCCGGCGGCGAAGCTGTCCGGCGTCAGGGACAAGAAGGTCACCTTCCTGGTCTTCGTGAACATGGGCGCGCTCGCGGCTCTGGCGGGTATGGCGATCGCCGCCCGCCTCAACGCGGCCTCGCCGAAGGCGGGCCTCAACTACGAACTCGAGGCGATCGCCTCGGCGTTCATCGGTGGCGCGTCCATGAGCGGCGGTGTCGGCACCGTCCTCGGCGCGATCATCGGCGGTCTCGTCCTCGGCGTGCTGAACAACGGCATGAACCTCCTGAGTGTCGGCTCCGACTGGCAGCAGGTCATCAAGGGCCTGGCCCTGCTGGCGGCGGTCGGGTTCGACGTCTGGAACAAGCGCAAGGTCGGTTCGTAGGCAGGTAGTTCGCCGGCAGGTCGTGTCGTGGGTCCCGTGGGCGGCTGTCCGCGGGACCCTTCGGCTTTTGTACGTCGTTATGTGTACGTCGTTATGTGTACGTCGTTATGTGTACGTCGTTATGGGAGGCAGAACCCCGTGAAGGAACTCTTCGGCAAGCTCGCCGACGGGACGGAGATCCACCGCTGGTCGCTGGAGAACGGCGGCACCCGGCTGAAGGTCCTGTCGTACGGCGGGATCGTGCAGTCCCTGGAGATCCCGGACCGCGAGGGCCGGTACGCCAATGTCTCCCTGGGCTTCGACAGCATCGAGGAGTACGTCGCCTCCAGCCCGTACTTCGGCGCGCTGATCGGCCGGTACGGCAACCGGATCGGCGCGGGCCGGTTCACGCTGGACGGCACCTCGTACCAACTGTCCGTCAACGACGGCGAGAACAGCCTGCACGGCGGGGCCGAGGGCTTCGACAAGCGGGTGTGGGACATCGAGCCCTTCGAGCAGGGCACGGACGTCGGCCTGCGTCTCCGACTCACCAGCGCCGACGGCGAGATGGGCTTCCCCGGCACGCTCACGACGAAGGTCACCTACACCCTCACCGAGCAGGGCGACTGGCGGATCGACTACGAGGCGACCACCGACAAGGCCACCGTCGTCAACCTCACCAGCCATGTCTACTGGAACCTCGCCGGCGAGAGCGGCGGCTCGGTCCTCGGCCACGAGCTGGAGATCGCCGCCGCCCGCTACACCCCCGTCGACGCCGGTCTGATCCCCGCCGGTGAGCCGGCCGAGGTCGCGGGTACCCCCTTCGACTTCCACGCGCCCAAGACGGTCGGCGCGGATCTGCGCGCCGCCGACCAACAGCTGCTGTACGCCAAGGGCTTCGACCACAACTGGGTGCTCGACAAGGGCGTCACGGAGGAGCCGGAGCACGTCGCCACCCTCAAGGACCCGGCGTCCGGGCGCACGCTGCGGATCGCGACCACCGAGCCGGGGCTCCAGTTCTACTCGGGGAACTTCCTCGACGGCACCCTCGTCGGCACCGGCGGCAGCATCCACCGGCAGGGCGACGCGCTGTGCCTGGAGACCCAGCACCACCCGGACTCGCCGAACCGGCCGGACTTCCCGTCCACGGTGCTGCGCCCCGGCGAGACCTACCGGACGACGACAATCCACTCGTTCGACGCGTGACCGCGGCGATCGACTTCACAGGAGTTTCACAATTTCCCATCGAAACCACAGCCGTTGAACAGCGCCCCACAGGCATCCGTATCTAGAGGCGGCCCGCGCTCCCCCGCGCGGGCCACCCAAGAGTCGGAGGGCCCGTCCTCCCCAACGGGTTCGCCACATACGGAGGTTCCATGGCCGACAACGTCACCTCGCTCTTTCGCAGCACGGCGGCCCACAGCCCGTCCATGGCTGCGCTGGCGCGAGAGAGCGACGGGACCGGCCCGGTCGACTTCTGCATTCCCTGTAACCCGTACTTCCCCACCCCGGCCATGATGGACACCATGTCGGCGCGGCTGCGTGACATCATCACGTTCTACCCGAGCAGCGCCGACACGATCACCGCCGAGCTGTGCAATCTGCTCCAACTGCCGCCGCAGGCAGTGGCGATGGGCAACGGCTCGACCGAACTGATCACGTGGATCGACCACTTGCTGGTCCGCGAATCCCTCGCCGTCCCCGTCCCCACCTTCGGCCGCTGGACCGACCAGCCCATGGAGACCGGCAAGCGGGTCGACATGTTCCCGCTCCAGGAGTCCAGCGGCTTCAACCTCGACCTCGCCCAGTACGCCGAGTTCATCCGGGCGCGTGGCACCCGGGTCGCCGTCATCTGCAACCCGAACAACCCCGACGGCGGCTTCCTGCACAAGCACGCGCTCGTGCAGTTCATGGACGCGATGGCCGACCTCGACCTGATCATCATCGACGAGTCGTTCCTGGAGTTCGCCGACGCGGAGGCCGAACCGAGCGTCGTGCAGGAGGCGATGATCCGCCCCAACGTGATCGTCCTGCGCAGCCTCGGCAAGAACTTCGGTCTGCACGGCATCCGCTTCGGCTACATGGTCGCCAACCCGTCGCTCGCGGGCCGCGTCCGTTCGATGCTGCCGAAGTGGAACCTCAACGCCTTCGCCGAGTACGTGGTGTTCATGCTCAAGGAGCACGGCCAGGAGTACATGCAGAGCCTCCAGCAGGTGCGCCGTGACCGCCTCGACATGGCGAGCCAGCTCTCCTCCCTGCCCGGTCTGACGGTCTACCCGTCGCAGGGCAACTTCCTCTTCGTGCGCCTGCCCGTCGGCGCCGAGGGCACCGTGGTCCGGGACCGGATGCTCACCGAGCACCGCATCCTGATCCGCGAGTGCGGCAACAAGATCGGCTCCTCCAGCCGCTTCGTGCGTCTCGTGGTGCGCCCCCAGGTGGATGTGCGTCGCCTGGTGTCCGGCCGCCGTGCCCGAGCTGGGTACAGGGACCAACTACAGCTCGGGCACGGCGGCGGTGGACCGACTCGTCGGTGCCACCAACGGGGGCGGTATGCCCGGCCTTGCCGCTCAGGCCCTCGGTACCGGCATGCCGTCCCCCGCACCGGCCATGCCGATGCCCGCCGCCATGCAGCAGATGCCGGCCGCGATGGCCGCGCAGAGCTACGGCGGTGCGCAGAGCTACGGCGGCGCGGGCATGCAGATGCAGATGCCCATGCAGCAGCCGCAGCAGATCCCCCAGCCGCAGATGCAGCAGCCCCAGATGCCGATGGGCCAGCAGCAGCCCACCCCGTCCGGCGTCCCGGCCCGCAACGGCCTCACGGCCGCCCAGGTCCGCGGCACCACCGGCCCGGGCCTGGCCCCGGCCCCGGCGACGGGCTGGCCCGCCGCCCAGAGCTGGCCGAACGCGGCGGGCATGGGCCAGGTGAGCTGATCACTCGTCCCTCAGGATCAGTGGTCGTTCTCCAGATGGAGTTTGAGCAGATCGACGCCGTAGTCGCCGCCGTTGGGGGTGCGGACGATGGTGTGGATGTGCTGCTGGGTGGGCGTACCGCCGGGCCCGCCCATACCGCCGCCGGTGCCTCCGGTTGAGGACTTGTTGCCGTAGGCGAGGGGCGACTGGGCGTCGTACTCGATCAGTACGACGGGACTGTGCACGCGGTAGTAGAAGGCGGAGGAGTCCTTGGTCTCGCCGATCCAGTAGAAGTACGTGTCGTCGAGATGGTCCTCCACTTCGGACATCCGCACCTCCGCGTGCGCGTCGGCCATGTTGCCGACGTACACCCGCACCAGGTCGAGCAGCTTGTCGCGCGCGGTGTCGCCGAACTGGGCGGCGGCCAGGCCCTGGTAGGCCAGCTTGAGGTTGTCCTGCCCGGCACCGGCCTTCAGGTTGTCGCCGGCCTTGGTCTCGGAGGAGATCACCTTCTTGCGCTGGGCGTCGGTCAGCGCGCGCAGTACGGCAAGACCGGCGGCGGTCTCCTTCTTGAAGAGGGTGATCTTCTCGCCGTCGTAGGTGGCGGAGGTCGGCTCGGAGCCCATGAAGGTCGGGGTCATGACGACCTGGTCGCCGAGGACGAAGTAGTTGATGGCGACGTGATGACCCTCGTACTGGAAGCCCCAGGGCTTGGTCGTGGAAGGGGTCCCCATGAAGGTGAAGAAGTAGGCGCCTTCGGTGAGGGTGTCTCTCCCGCCGCCGCTGTAGTCGCCGAGGAACGCGTTGAGCTTCATGATGTTGCGGGTCTGGGTGAGCCCGTCGGCGGACAGCGCGACGCCGAGGAGCGCGTACCCGAGGTTGCGCTGCTTCTCCGTGATGTCGCCCATCCGGACGCCCTGGCGTTCGTACCCGTCGACGTTGCTCCACTTCAGCCACTCGTCGTCGTCCACGTCGAAGACGCAGGACTTCCGCTGGGCGCTGGAGAGCCCGTCGAGGAAGGCCTGCGCGGCCTTGACGACGGAGTCGGTCGACACGTCGGTGGAGTGGATGGAGTAGAGGTCGTCGACGATCTTCCCGTCGGTGGTGACACCGGTGAAGTCGGCGTACTTGACCTCACTGGCCCCGGGTCCCATCCCGCCGCCACCGGGGGCACCTCCACCACCGGGCCCGCCGGAAGGCATGCCGTTCGGGGGGGCCGCCGTACGAGGAGGAGGCCGAGGACGACGACGAGGTACTCGCCGAGTCGGACGAACCGGAGGAGCAACCGGTCATGGTCGCCAGGGCGGTGACCCCGCCGGTGAGCAGCGCCTTGTTCATGAACCAGCGGCGGCTGCGCTCGGTTTCGGGGGTGCGGGGGCGGTGTGCTGACATGGGGCCACGGTGGAGGCCGAAGCTGAGGGAAAACTGAAGGCGCCCCGGCCCGCCTCCTGTTCCCCTTGTGGCATCTCCTTGTGGCATCGGGTGAAAGCGCGGCGTCGGCGGTGGGTCGTTTCACCCGATGTCACGAAGACGCCCCTCCCCGGTCGCTGGAAGAGTCGTCCTCGCGACGGGCGGAATCCGCGATCTTTCATGAGGGGAGCACGATGAGAGCGTTATGGGCGACCAGAGCGGCGGGCGTGGTACTCGCCGCCACGGCCATGATTCCCTTGGGCACACAGGCAGTTCAGGCCGCGCCGGCCACAGCGGTCACAGCGACCGGCGCGGCCGGAACGGCCGGAGCGGCACACGCGCAGCCATCCGTACTGGTCATCGACTACGTCGCGGTGGTGAAGGCGGCGTACGCGGCCTACCAGGCGTACGCCGCGAGCCAGGCTCTGACCTTGGAGGAGGCGACACAGCAGATCCTGAGCGCGATCGACTCGGCGAAGTCGGAGATCCTCTCGCACATCGACCAGGTCGCCACGGCGGACGCACGGGCCTGTGCCCGGCAGGCCGTCATCGACTTCGCCGACATCACCCGCTTCACGACGGACACGCTTCAGGCGTTCGCCCGCGACACCACGGGCTGCGTGACCCGGATCGACAGCCTCCTCGCCGCCGTCTCCGACAAGGCGGCGGTGGACCAACTCGGCTTCGCCGTCAACGCGGTGGGCCCGATCTCGCTCGTCGCCCGGGCGCGCGCCGGCTTCGAGACCGCCGGGCTGAAGAGCACGCTGATCAACTCCCACAACACGATCGTGACCAAGCTGGACCCGGTATGTGTGACCAGGACGGTCAGTGAGCCCGGCCCGGTCCGTCCCATCGTCGAGCAACAGGTCACCTGCACCGCGTACAACGGCAACAGCGCCTGGGACGCCAGGCGCGTCTCACCGGCCCCGGCCGGCCCGCCGATCGACGTCAACGCCCTGAAGGCCACGGCAGCGGCGGGGACGAGCTGGGCGGCGGCCAAGGCGGTCCTGCCCACGCTCCAGTCCTGACCCAGCGCCGGCAACTGATCGTCTCGGGAGAGCGATCAGTTGCCGGCGGCGCCCGGAGGGACTACCCATTGAGTCGGCTGTCCGGTGGGCCTCTGCGGTGGTGGGGGCAGAGTGCACCATCTCGTATTCGGTCGGGTGGCATACGGCGAGCAGGCAACGCTCGTGCAGCGGTTTGAGTGCCTCTTTGACCTGAGGTTTCGGCCATCGGGCAAGGGCGGACTTATCGATGAGGTAGCGGTCCTGCATCAGGCGGCCTGGCCACCGGTGGGCTTGAGGGAGCCATCGGAATTGCGGGGGCCGGTGCTCTCGATGATTTCGCTGAAGTCGAGTTCGCCGGAGTCCATGGCGTCGAAGAACTCCTGGCGCAGGTGACGCTTGACGGCGTCCTCCATGGCCAGGCGCACGGCCTTCGCCTTCGTCTTGGTGCCGAAGATGCGCACGAAGCTACCCCAGCCCCTGCCGCCTCACCGGCGACCTCCACCCCGGTACGTCCACCTCGGCCCGTACCGTCTTCCCCGGTGGCTCCCGGTCCAGGACCTCCCACCGGTCCGCCACCACGTCGACGACCAGCAGCCCACGCCCCGACTCCGCCAGCGGCGACGGAGCCTGTACGTTCTCCGGTCCCGGCGGACGCTCGCCGCTGTGGCTGTCGGTGACCTCGATGCGCACGGTGCCCATGAGCAGCGTGACCCGCAGCTCGAAGTCCCGTCCGGGGACCCGTCCATGGGTCATGGCGTTCGCGGCCAGCTCCCCGACGATCAGCCCGACGGCCTCGGAGACGTCCGAGCCGTACGGGATGTGCCAGGTGTTCAGCGTGCCCACGGCGAAGCGGCGGGCGAGGCGGGCGCCTCTCGGGGTGGCACTGAATCGCTGCCTGAACATACGTACGGTAACCGGGTGTTGAGGGGCTGAAGGTGCGCTCATGAGCCCAATGTGCCGGGCGGGAGCAGCACTTCACCAGGTCGGAGCCGTGTACGCCGGGGCAGCGTACGTGGTTACGGGCTGGACAGTACTCATCACCGGGCGTGACCATGGACGGATCGGGTGTGTGCAGCGGGGCGAGTGCGCGAGAGGTGGCCGACGATGGCTGAGGGCACGCAGGGGATGACGGGCGGCGAGCCGGAGTCCTCGGACAGTCTGCGGACGTTCGGGGCGGTGGTCCAGGCGCTGCGCGAACACATGGGGATGAGCAGGAAGGAACTGGCGCAGGCGGTGCAGTTCTCCGAACATACGGTGGCCTCCGTGGAGTTGGGGAGGCGCATGCCGGATCCGGTGTTCGTGGACCGGGCGGACGTGGCCCTGGGCAACACGGGTGCGTTGAGGAAGGCGGCAGAGCATCTGAACCGGCAGCCGGGGTTGGCTGCGTGGTTCCGCCGGTGGGCAATGCTGGAGACCAAGGCGATCACCCTGTGCACCTACGACTGCCGCATGGTCCCAGGGCTGCTTCAGACGAAGGCGTACGTGCTGGCCATGTTCACCGACCACTTGCCGCCGCTGGACGACGCGGAGATCGAGGAACGGTGGGATGCCCGGGTCAAGCGCCAACAACTGCTCACGGAACGCCCCAACACCGCCTTCAGCTTCATCCTGGAGGAGCACGTACTCCTCCGCCGCACCGGTGGAGCGGAGGTCACGAAGGAGCTTGTCGGCCACCTGCTGGAGCTCTCCCGGTTGCGCAATGTCGAGATCCAGATCATGCCGCTGGTACAGGATTCACACTCTGGGCTGCAGGGTCCGATCCACCTGTTGGAGACCCCGGAGAACAGGTGGTACGCCTACAGCGAAGGCCAGGAAAGCGGCCAGTTGATCTCCGACTCGAAAGTGGTCAGCGTTCTCCAGAGGCGATATGCCAGGATGCGTTCACAGGCTCTCACCATCAGGGACTCCGTGAGCCTGTTGGAGCGGATGCGAGGGGAACTATGAGCACCAGTGAACCGACCTGGTTCAAGTCGAGCTACAGCAGCAGCACTTCCGGCGACTGCGTCGAAGTCGCCCTATCCTGGCGCAAGTCCACGTACAGCAGCGCCTCCGGCGACGACTGCGTCGAGGTCGCCACCTGCCCCGGCACCGTCCACATCCGCGACTCGAAAGACAAGACCGGCCCCCAACTCGCCCTCTCCCCCACCACTTGGGCCGGCTTCGTCACGTACGCCTCCGGGGTCTGACAGCCACTCACCCCAGGTCGGACATGTCCAGGACGAACCGATAGCGGACGTCGTTGCGCCGCAGGCGGTCGAGGGCCTCGTTCACGCGTGCCGACGGGAGCAGCTCGACGTCGGCCGCAATGCCGTGCTCCGCACAGAACGCCAGCATCGCCGACGTCGCCCGCCTGCCTCCGCTCCCCGCCGAGCTGAGCCTCTTGCGGCCCACCAGCAGGTCCATCGCCTCCACGGTGAGGGAGCCGAGGTGGCCGAGATGGCTGAGCGTGCCGTCCATGGCGACCAGTCGGAGGTAGGGGCCGACGTCGTGCGGCGCGGAGATCGTGTCGATGACGACGTCGAACCGGTCGCGGGCGGCGGCCATCGCCTCCGGGTCCGTCGATACGAGGAGACCGTGCGCGCCGAGCCGACGGGCGTCGTCGGCCTTGCCCGGTGAGCGGCTGATCACCGAGGTCTCGGCGCCGAGCGCCACCGCGAGCTTGACCGCCAGGTGGCCGAGACCGCCCAGCCCCGCCACCGCGACCCGGGTCCCCGGCCCCACCCCGAGGGCGTACAGCGGCTCCCAGACAGTGATCCCGGCGCAGAGCAGCGGAGCGGCGGCGGCCGGGTCCAGTCCGGCGGGGAGCGGGTAGGCGAAGCCATCCCGAACCACGTACTCGCGCGACCAGCCGCCGAGCGTCGCCGAACCGTCGTACCGGTCTATGCCGTCGTACGTCAGTGTCGGGAACGTGTGGCAGAAGTTCTCCTGGTCGGCCCGGCACATCGCGCACTCGCCGCACGAGTCGACGATGTTGCCCACCGCCACCGGGTCGCCGACGGCGAAGCGGGTCACCTCGGGGCCGACTCCGGTCACCACGCCCGTGAACTCGTGCCCCGGCACCAGGGGCGCCCGGCCCGCCTCTCCCTGCCGGGCGGCGGCGTCGACGGCGTGCAGGTCGGTGTGGCAGACACCGCAGTAGTCGACCCGGACCGCGAGGTCGTCGGGGCGCAGCTCACGCCGTCGCAGTGACGTTCGCCGCAACGTCGTCGCCGGGGCGTCCAGCTGCCAGCCAACGGTGGTCCTCATAGCGCTCACGTCTCCCTGCTCGTTGTAAACATTACAAACAGACTGTTCGGTCTGTGCATCACCGTAGGCACAGACTCGCCCCGCAGGCAAACCAACTGTTCTGTTTGGTAGCGTGGGGCGCATGGCCGATCAGCCCCTGAACCCGCGCGGAGCGGCGACGTACCAGCGCATCCTCGATGTGGCGACCCAGGAGTTCGCCGAGCACGGGATCGCCGGAGCGCGCGTCGAGCGGATCGTGGCCGCCGCCCGCACCAACAAGGCGCAGCTGTATGCCTACTTCGGCAACAAGGAGGGGCTCTTCGACGCCATCTTTTTCGGCTCGTTGGAGCGGATCGTGAACGTCGTCCCGATCGACGCCACCGACCTCGCGGACTGGGCCGTACGCCTCTACGACGAGTACCTGCGCCGACCCGACCTCATCCGGCTGGCCACCTGGGCCCGTCTGGAGCGACGCCCGGCCGGTCATCTGGTCGACGATCCCGACCGGCTCGACGACCGCAAACTCGGCGCCATCGTGGAGGCGCAGGCGGCCGGTCTGGTGCGTCCGGGGAACCCGTTCGACGTGATGGCCATGGTGATCGCCATGTCGATGGCGTGGTCCCCGGTCAGCAATGTCTACGCGGCGACCGCCGAGGAGCCGCCCGAGGTGCACGAGCAGCGGCGCGTCCTGCTGCACGAGAGCGTGCGCCGCGCGATGACGGCCGGGCCGGACCTGTCCGGCCGGGACCTCGGGTGAAGAAGCCGTACCGGTGGTGCGGGCGGAGTGCACCATCTCGTGTTCGGTGGGGTGCTCGATCTCCGCGTCCCGCAACTCCTCTGCGACCTTGAGGAGTTCCACGGGAGTGTTCGCCGTCTCCCCTGCTCCGGCCGTGCTCGGTTCGGCAGGGTTACGTCACGGGTGCGGCGACGACGATGCGGCGGGCTTCTGTCGGGCCGGCGTGATGGGCGCGTGCGGGGTCATTTGGTCACCTCGGCAGGTGGGACGGGGCGCGGCCAGAGGGCTTTGGCCAGCACGGTGGGGGCGAGCAGCGCTGTTGGTGAGCAGCGCATGTGCTGGACCTGGACGAAGCGCCGGTAGAGGTCGGGGTCGTCGGGGATACGGTTGATGAGACGGCCCAGGTACCAGTGCGCGGCGCGCGGCAGGAGTTGGGTGCGCTTGTGGGCCCAGGCCAGATCGGAGCTGGTGGCCATCAGCCAGGGGATGCGGATGACCTGGGCGGCGCGGCGCTGGAATCGGCGCGTGGACTCGTCCCGTTCCAGCCAGGGGGCAAGGGCCTGGGCCTGGAGGGCGGCGACCGTCAGGCCCTGCCCGTAGATGGGGTTGAACAGGCACAGCGCGTCGCCGATGGCGATGAGGCCAGAAGGCCAGGTGCGGTGCCGGTGGAGCAGCCGCCACCGGTTGCCGTGGTCGACGAATCGGTGGGCCGGCGTGAGCGGCCGGTGTGTTCTGAGGTAGGTGGCGATGAACTCGTCCGGAAGACTCTCCGCGAAGGCCTGGAAGCCGGCGTCGTCGACAGGGCACTTTTCTCCGTCGGCCCCGAGCAGAGTGACCAGGCACCGGCCGTGCTCGACGGCCAGGACCCCGCCGGCCCGGCGGCGGTTCGGAGCGTAGGCGAGGACAGCCCGCGCGGTCCATCCGTCCTCGGGATGCCCTTCGCACAGTCGGGTGGTGTAGGCGGCCTGTGCATTCACGCTGCGCTCCTTGGGTGGAGGAAACCCCGCAGCGGCAAGCCATTTGGTCAGCTGCGGCCCGCGGCCCGCAGCGGCAACGACCAGGTCGGCGTTGACTTCCCGCTGTACATCACCCAGGTGCCCGTACACCCCGCATACTGCGGCCGGGGCACCGACTGCTCTCGTCAGCCCCTCCATCTGGAAACCGCTGGTGAGCGTGACGTTCGACAGAGCGAGGACACGGCGGCGAATCTGCTGCTCGAGGAAGGGCCGGCTGAAGGACTGCACGCCGATGCCTGTGGGTGTCAGCGGTGTCCAGCCGGAGGGCAGCAGAAATCGCATGGCTTCGCCGAAGTCATGGACCGGAACACCCGCCTCGGCCAGGTCACCGCTCAGGCCGGGCAGCAGCGCCTCCAGCACCAAAGCCCCTTGCTCCAGCAGGTAGTGGGCGTGATGGCTCTGCGGAGTGCCGCGTCGGAAGGACGCTTCGTCGGTGATGGTGTCGCGGTCGAGGAGAGTGACGCGGTCAAAGTGATCGGCCAGCACCCTGGCAGCGAGCAGCCCGGCGAAGCCGGCCCCGACGACGACGGCGTGATCACGCCGAGACCGGGAGGGGAACGGGGAGGAAGCAGGAGGAGACTGCGGTGATTCGCCGGCACCGGGGGACACGGGGGTTTCCTCTCACGATCGGCACATCGGAGTCGGTCAAAGGGTCTGGTCCGTGACGGCCTCTGGTGAGGTCGCTGCGTCGCTGGGGCCGGTCCTCGGCTCCGCGCGTCCTGGACTCGCGGAAGCTGCGCAGCGCCTGGTCGACCCGACGAGGGCTGTCGATCACCTGGATCGGCAGCATCGTGGGCGGTTGGGCCGGCCGGCTTGGCCCGGTCAACTGGCCGATGTTTCAAGCCGGCTTCCAACAGGCGGGGCGTTATACGCGCCACCACCAGCTGATCGAGTCGATGTCGAGCGGTTGATGGGAGGTCGCACCGCACTGCTCGGTGAACCCGGGCGGGGTGAACATCTCGGCGCTTGCGGGGCTTCCGTCCTGGTAGCGGTAGCGGTGGCTCTCCTGGAAATACCGCAAGCAGCCACTGATGTACGCGCCGAGCGCGCTCAGGTACGTGTCGATGATCGGAGGATGGTCGTCGTGCAGGACCTGTTCGCGTAGGTCCAGGAACCGGTTCACGATGCGTTCGTAGATGACGACCGCTTCGGCGACCGCTTCGGCGATCGTGGCGCGGTGTTGGTGGCGCAGTACGTCGATCAGGTTGTGCAGGTCACGGGAGCGGGCGGCTTCCTTTCCGTGGGAGAAGGCCTCGTGGCTGACGACAGCCAGGCCGGCCATCTCGGTGAGGGCCCGCAGCCTTGGGTCCGCGAAATGCTCCGGCCCCATCCCGTGGATGCCCACCAGAGCCGAGAAGAGAAGGAATCCCGGGGTGCCGCCGATGTAAAGGCGTGAGTGCAGCGCGTCGCTCAGGGTGGGCGGGATCCCGCGCTCGTTGGCGGCGATCCGCCAGAGTTCGCTTACCGCCTGGGCGTGCAGGGCCGCTTCGAGCCGCTCGCACAGATAGGCCGGACAGGAGGCGCGGAAGTCATGCAGGATCTCCGCCAGCGCGTGGGCATAGGGTCCGTCCCTTTCGCTTGCCAGCTCCGGAGCGACCGCCGTGCGGACCGTGCGGGCCAAGAACGCCGCCGCACCGGCCGTGTCCAGGCGGAACGGCCCTTCGTCGAGGAAGTCGTCCACCGCGACAAACCACATGGACATGTTCGCGGCCACCTGCAACAACTCCGCCGGACCGGCCGGAACGAGATAGCCGACCAGGGCCCCGATCCGCTGGCCTGAGATGCGCTCCTGCTCCTGCGGCGGGTAGAGACCGTGGCGTCGCATGAACTCGTTCGCGCCGAGATCGACGGTGTGGGTGGCCGGGTGCTGCTGGAACGGGATCGGGCAGTACACGGGTGGCACATCGATCTTGTGGATGTCCGGCACGGAGGTCTTCGGCAGGGTCATCGGCTCTCCTGTACAGGGCAAGTGGGCGGTCGCGTCCGGCACTTGGTCGGGCGGGGCGGGGCGGTGAAGGCGCCGTCGGGGTGCTGTTGGGCAGGGAGACAGCTGAGCGCGGGGGGTGATCACGCGTGAGACGGCGCCCTATCTGGTGATCGCGGGGATGGCCTGAGAAACGGGGTGTTCGACAACGCCGAAGGCATCGAGGATGTGACTGATGACGCTGGACTCGCTGAGCGTGCAGCCGCGCCGCCAGGTTCCCTCTGTGTGCTGGGAGGCGAGGAGGAAGCCGACGGCCGCGCAGGCCGGGACGCCGAACCGGTCGCGGAGCCGGGCAACCGTAGTGAAGGGCTCGGCGCGGACCCGGGCGAGCGGCACGGCCACGCCGCACTCCGCCAGGGCGGCCTGCTGCGTCTGCGGGCTGAGGCTCTCGGAGTCCATCAGCGCGCCGTCGAAGTCGAAGACGTAGGCCGCGTAGGGGGAGGATCGATCTGCTCCCTTGCGGCCTGGCGGGGGTGGCCCCGGTTTCGGTGAGCGGCCTTGCCGTGCGCGGGTCATACCGCCGCCGACCGGGGTCGTGCGTTGGCCGGGTGCGCCTCGACGGCCGTATTGAGCGCTGCCAGGGCGTGGACGCCGGCCAGGACCGGGAAGTTGAAGGGGAGAGGCCGTGGTCCCACCTGGTCGGGCGGGGCCGTGAAGCCGCCCTCGGGTTCCTGCCGGTCGAGGAGGTGGGCAAGAGCGCGGCCGGCTGTGGTTGCGGCGCCGTGCCGGACGATGACGGGTACGGCGTGCGCGGTGGACGTTGCGTCGCTCGTGTCGCCGTGGCGCCGGCCCCAACCACCGTCGGGGTTCTGGGTCTGTTCCAGGCGCCGCACCGCTTTGGCAGTGGCCGCGGCGATGCGGGTGCGGGTCGTCGGGGAGACGTGGGCCGTGGTGCGGCCGAGGGCCTCCACCACGTGCGCGATGACGCTGGACTCGCTGAGTGTCCAGCTTCGCTGCCATGTTCCGTCGTCGTCCTGGGCGTTGAGGAGGAAGCCGACGGCCTGGTCGAGGATGCCGGCGTGGCGTCGCCAGTCGGGGGCCAGTGCGATGGCAGACCCGGCGGTCACGTCGGGTTCGGGGGCATGTCCGCGGACATAGGTGGACCATCCGCCGGCCCCGTCGGCCATGCGGTGCAGGTAGTTGTCGGCCCGGCCGAGCCGGTGCCCGTAGGTGTCCGGGCCGGCCAGGCGGAGCAGCCTGGCGCACCGACTGGTGTCGTCGACGTCGCTCTGGGTGGTGGTCTCGTCGTAACCCCAGCCACCGTCCGCGAGCTGCCGCCCCGCGACGTAGGCGGCCATCCGTGGGACCACACCTCGCAGGTCTCCGGCGCCCGCCAGAGCGGTCCCGGCCAGTGCGGTCACGAACACCTCCTGTCCGGCGATGAACGGAATCCCGCCGTCGGCGTTCTGGATCCGGACGAGTGCGTGCAGGCCCTCGCGCAGCAGCGCGCCGCCGGGCTGATAGGTATGGAGGGCGTGCAGAGCGATCAGGTGTGCCAGCGCGTTCCCCTGCCACACCTTTCCCGCGTCGAAGGAGCCCAGGGACGCGGCCATCCAGGCCCGGTCGGCGTCCAGGCCCGGGGACTCCTCGTTGCGGTGTGCGGCGTGGAGGATCCGGGCCGCACGAAGGGTCACATCGGTCCAGACCGCCTGTTCCTCGTCCGGGACGCACCCGGGATCCGTGCGGCCGTCGAAGGGCAGGGCGCCCAGCACCGCAAGGAGTGTTTCGAGAAGGAGCTGTTTGCGAGCGCCGGTGAAGTGCCGGAAGCCGTCCAGGTGGGCCCGTACCTCCGCGCTCGCCACCGGCCGGCCCGTGACGGCTGCTGCTGCGGCGGCGTCCAGGACGCCTGCCGGGCGCGCCCGGCCCAGGAAGCCGGTCAGGGCTTCCTGCGTGTCGGGGCCTGTTCTTTCCTTGCGCAGCAGACTGAGCAGAAGGGCAGATTCCAGGATCCGGCTGGCGCATCGGTCCCGGATCGCACCGTCCGGTTCCACGCGGCAGACCAGGTGGTCATACAGGCGCTGACGAGCGGACAGGACGCGAGCGTAGGGCCAACTGACGGTCGCGGTCATCAGGTTCTCTCTCATTCGGGACAACAGGGACCACCGAAGTGCCCCCGGAGTGACTGCGACCGAAGGTGTGCCTGGAAGCACGTGAGTCGGCCCCACGGTACGGACGAGTTTTGGTACCACCCTCGAACCGGTGATCGACCGTTCGCCGGGGACCAGAGCAGGTACGGGCAAACCCAACCCAACGCGCCGTGCCCGCAGTTGGAGGCAGGCGGGAGCCGGGTACAACCAGTGCACCAGCCCCGGCTCCGGGCCGCACAGAGGGTCGAGGCGGTGAATGCGGTGCAACCGATGCAACCTTGCGCGTTTGTGAAATGACCGACGGACAGGGGCGGTCCGGCAACCGGAACGAGAGAGGAATGCCGTGCCCACATTGCCCAACACCCGCCTGCGAGCCTTGCTGGCGGAGGCCGACTGGAGTGGCGCCCAGCTCGCCACGGCGCTACGACACGCGGCGGCCGAACACGGGCAGCAGCTGTCATGCGACCGGTCGGCGGTGTCACGCTGGCTGTCCGGCACCACCCCCCGCCCGCCCGCGCCCGCGTTGCTGCTGGAGGTGCTCTCACGGCGCCTCGGGCGGCCCGTCGACGCGGTTCAGGCGGGTCTGAGCCGAGCCCCGTCCACGCTGCCCGTGCTGTCCTGGGAGGCTGATCCGTCGCGCCAGTTGTCCGCGCTCACCGGCGCCGATCTCGATCCCGGCCGACGGCATCTGCTGGGCGCCACGATGTTCAGCCTGACCGCCCTGGCCGTACCCGACGCCCGGCCGTCGTACGAGAACCCGTCCACCGGGTCCGCCACCGCCTTACCCCGCGAAAGGGGCCGGGCGGGGCAGGCGGAGGTGGGGCAGATGCAGACCATGACCCGGGTGTTCGCCGAGGCCGCCGAGGCCCATGGACCCGGCCATGTCCGTACCGCGCTGGCCGCTTACCTCCGCCATGACGTGACCGGCTACCTGCAGTCCCCCGCCACCGGGAACGCGCGCCGTGGGCTGCTGTCCGGTGCCGCCCAGTTGACCGTGCTGCTCGGCACCATGTCCGCCGGCGACGGAGCGGACGCGCTCGCCCAGCACTACCACCGCACCGCCGCCCGCCTCGCCACCGAAGCCGGGGATTCGGTGACCTTCGCCATCGCGTTGCGGACCATGTCCGCCCACGCCTACGACCTGGGCCACCGCACGGTCGCTGTCCTCGACCTCGCCCAGCGTGCCGTAGACGCCACCCGCAGCGCCCCGCCCATCGTCGCCGCCTACGCCCAGGCCCACTTGGCCGTGATGCGGGCCCACCACGACAAGCACGCCGCCCTCACCGCGCTCGCGGCCTCCGAGCACCTCTACGAGCAGGCCAGCAACACGGCCCCCGGTCCGTTCACTCACTACCCGGCCGGCGCCCTGCACTACCAGCGCGCCCAGACCCTGGCGACGCTCGGCGACAAGGCGGGCGCCACCGGCGCGCTGACCGCGTCCCTGCGCCTACGCACCCCCGCTGAACGCCAGGCCCGCACCCTCACCCGGGCCCGCCTCGCCGAAACCCTCCTCGCCCAGGGGCACCTCGATGCCGCCCTGCATCACTGGCAGACCTTCCTCGACGAGGTCCCCTCCCTGCACTCCACCCGCGTAACCCGCCGCCTGCACGACATGCGCCGCCGCCTCAAACCCCACCGCCGCCGCCCGGGCACCGCCGAGTTGCTGGACCGAGCGGCCGTCTTGCGCTGAGGCGGCGGACGGCCCGGTTCCCACGTCACCGGTGACGGCAGGCTGATCAGCAGATGCAACACGCGGTGAGGGCCGGGTGACGAGCGCGCGATCGAAAGGATCTTGCATGATCAAAAAGATGCCCACCACCCCCTGCCCGGCCGAGCGGGCTCGCCGGTCTCCGGGGACGCGTTCATGCAAAGGGAGGCAGAACCTCGGGGCAGTCGCGGCTACAGCCCGGCCCCGGGGTCCAGCAGCGTCAACAGGATCGGGTGGCACCGGTTTGCCTCCCGGCGCTCCAATGCCTGCGCGGTGAGGCGGACAGCTGTACAGCGGCGCCGAGCACATTCTGGGCGCGGCCGAACTTCCGCAGGAACACCTCGTCCGAGAACTCCTGACCTCACGCTTTCACGAGTGGCCTTGTCCGGGCCTAGGCCAAATAAGTGGATAGTCCTACCGACCTGCAACGATGGGACTTGTCCAGGGTCCTGTCCGCGTCCAGGCGGTGGGGGCACGGTGGTCTCGCCGACCTGGGGCACCCCGGTGCGGCGTGAGCCTGCCGAGGCTCTCGCATGCCTGCTGATGGGCGCTCAGGGTCGGGCAGTCCTCCGCCCCGGACGGGCTCTGGCGCGCTCGCACCGGGGCATTTGGCGCCTTTCGCGCCAAAGCGCTCCCCTCGATCCGCTGAACCCGCGCAGGCACCGATCGTCCCGGGCCGCCGCCGGGCAGGGCAGTCCCGCCTTGCCTGCCCTTCAAACTTGCGGCGACGGCCTCCAAGGCTGTGGCGAGGACCGAAAACAGCCGAATGGCCCCCACCCCTCACACCGCAGCGAAGGGTCAGTCCCGGTTTGCTCCCCGGCGCTCCGGCCACCTCGACCACGGCACTCTTCGACGTCTTCGACGTCACAGAGCGATGGTCTTCTGCTCCACGTACTGGGCCAGCCCCGCCGTGCCGAACTCCCTTCCCAGACCACTGGCCTTGAACCCGCCGAAGGGGGTCTCAAAGCTCAGCGGCGCCCCGTTGACAGTGAAGGTTCCGGTGCGGATGCGCCGCGCCACGGCCAGCCCGCGTTCCTCGCTGCTGGTCCACACTCCACCGCTGAGGCCGTAGGGGGAGTCGTTGGCTATCCGTACTGCGTCGTCCTCATCCTGGTAGGGGATGACGACGAGAACGGGTCCGAAGATCTCCTCCTGCGCGATCCGCATGGAGTTGTCCACGTCGGCGAAGACGGTCGGCTTCACGTAGTGGCCTGTCTCCAGACCCTCGGGGGTGCCTGGACCTCCGGCGACCAATCGGGCGCCCTCCTCCAGGCCGAGGCTGATGTAGGCCGCGATGCGCTGTCGCTGATCGGCCCGCACCATCGGCCCGACGAAAGTCTGCGGGTCGCGCGGATCACCGACCTTGATGCCCTCCGTCATCGTCGCGAGCGCCGCGACGATCTCCTCGTAGCGGCTCCGCGGGGCAAGGATGCGCGTGTGAGAGACGCACGACTCGCCGTTGTTGGCGAACGATGTGTACTTCACGCCTTCGGCCACGGCAGCGACATCCGCGTCCTCCAGGATGATCGACGCGGACTTGCCGCCCAGTTCGAGGCTGACGCGCTTGAGCTGCTCCCCGGCGACTGCGGCGATGCGGCGGCCGGCCGCGGTCGATCCGGTGAAAGCGATCTTGTCCACATCGGCATGGGACACCAGGTACTCGCTCGTTTCCCGTCCGGCGGGCAGGATGCTCACCACGCCGTCGGGGAAGCCGGCCTCGGTGAAGAGCTCGCCGAGCAGCAGGCCGTCGAGGGATGTTTCCGGTGAGACTTTCAGGATGACGGTGCACCCGGCCAGCAGCGCAGGGATCAGCTTGACCAGGGCCGACTGGTGCGGCGCGTTCCACGGTATGACCGCCGCCACGACGCCGACGGGCTCACGCCGCACCACCGCCTCGGAACCCAGGGACGTGCGGACACGCTCCTCCCAGGCATAGCCGGATGCCGCCCGCACGAAGGCGTCGGTCTGCTCGGCCAGCGAGGTCTGCAAAGCGCTGGTGAACCAGCTGGCCGAGCCGTTCTCGGACGTGACCAGGTCGGCGATCTCCTGCGAACGCGCGGCGTGAAGTTCGTTGAACCGAGATACGAGGGCGCTGCGCTCCGCCGGCGGCAGACTGGGCCACGGACCGTCGTCGAATGCCTTGCGGGCTGCCGCGACTGCCAGATCGACGTCTGCCGGAGAGGCTTGGGCCGCCAGCCCGACGAGGGACTGGTCGTGAGGTGAGCAGATTTTGAGCAGCTCACCGTCGACAGGAGCGGTCCAGTGTCCGCCGATGTAGAGCTTGTCGTAAGTGATCACAGCAGTTCCATTCTCAAGTAAGTAATTAGCTTCTTACTTACTTGACCGTACGTCGCCGTGGCACACTGGTCAAGTAACTACCTACTTACACTGGAGTCAGGGTGGCGCGAAACGCACAGGAGACGCAGAGCAGGATCCTGGAGGCGGCAACGGAGGAGTTCGCGCGCCACGGCATCGCCGGCGCGCGTGTCGACCGCATCACTCGGGCAGCCGGCGTGAACGGTGCTCTGCTGTACCGGTACTTCGGCAGCAAGCTCAACCTCTTCGACGCTGTCTACAGCGACCTGGTGACCGATCTGGTGCGGGATGTCCCCCTGAACCCGGCCGACCTGGTCGGCTACGTCGACCGTCTCCTGGACTACTACGCCGAACACCCGGACGTCGTCCGTCTGGCGGCCTGGCGACAGCTTGAGCGCCCCGACCAGGAGCTTCCCGACGTTGTGGTGGCCGCGCAGCACGACAAGATCGAGCGCATCCGCGACGCCCAGGCGCATGGCGTGCTACCCGGCACCCTGTCGGCCGATGAGCTCCTCAACCTCCTGCTCACGCTGTCCCTGAGCGGCACACCGCTGACCCCTGGCGCCGAGGCCACGGGGCAACCGGTTCGGCGTTCCGCGATCCTCGCGGCCGTCGGGCTCCTGGTGCACGCCCAGTGAGCACGCGTGCCCTCACACCGCCTGCGCGTCCACTGGAGAAGACGGGCGGGGCCGAGCGTCTGCTCTCGCCCGTGGAGGCTGCTGGCGGGCCGGTGGCACCGAGCCGGCCGCCGACTACCCCGGCAGGCCGGTCGGGTGGGCCGCGGGGGTCCACCCGACCCGAGCGTGGCGCAACAAGGGAAAGCACAGGGTGCCGGTGGCAGCAGCCCGGTCCCCGCCGGTGAGCTGCTGACCCTCCGCCTGGCCCTTCTTGCAGGTTTCGCCGATCAGCTGGTCGTCCACCCGCTGGACCGCCTCCGGCCCAGCCGCCCCGGCGATCCGGGCCCGGCTGTGTTCCTGCTGGTCATCGGCGCATCTTCCATGATCGGGAATTACATGTTGTCGTGTTGTTCGATCTACAGTCCCGCCGGGATCCCCGGCGGGCGGGGAGCGGAGCCGGGTGCGTCCGCACCACGACCGAATGTCCGCAACCCGCCGCAAGGGGTGTTGACCTTTTCCGCGCTCACGAGCGTTTCTGGCCTCAGGCTTTCCCGAGACGGGGTGTCCGAGGCTTGATTAAAAACGCGAGAAAGCCTGTCGGGTTCTATCCGCGTGTCCGTGTCGAGGGCGGCGGGCGTGGGGTGGTCTCGCAGGCAGGGGCCGTGTTGCTGGTGGAGACGGTTCGCAAGATTGGTCTGGACCGGGAGACATCGCCGGCGCCGGCGCCGTGGCGGCGCCTGCGGGCGGTACACGATCCGGGGAAGGTCCTGCTGGATGTCGCCTTGGCGGTCGCGCTGGGTGGAGACTGCCTGGCCGATGTGGGGATGCTGCGGGCTGAGCCCGGCGTGTTCGGGCCGGTGGCCTCCGATCCGACGGTGTCCCGGCTGATCGACACCCTGGCCGCGGCCGGCCCGAAGGCCCTGACCGCGATCCGCGCGGCCCGCGCCGTCGTGCGTGAGCGCGTCTGGAAACTGGCCGGGGCCGCCGCGCCGGACGCGGGCGGTCAGGTCGTCGTGGACCTGGACGGGGTACTGGTGTTGGCCCACTCCGACAAGCAGGACGCGGCCGCGACGTGGAAGAAGACATACGGCCACCACCCGCTGATGGGGTTCGTGGACCACGGCCGCGGTGGCACGGGGGAGCCGGTGGTCGCTGTGCTGCGACCCGGGAACGCCGGCTCCAACACCGCCGTCGACCATATCGCCGCCACCCGCATCGCCCTGGCCCAACTCTCCAGGCGGCACCGGCGGGACCGGTCCACGCTCGTCCGCACGGACTCAGCAGGCGGGACGCACGAGTTCGTGGGCTGGCTCGCCCAGCGGGGAAGGTGGCTGTCGTATTCGGTCGGCATGACCGTTACCGACGCCGTTCACCAGGCCGTGCTGCAGGTCCCGGCCTTGGCCTGGACCCCGGCCGTCGAACCCGACGGCCAGATCCGTGACGGCGCCTGGGTCGCCGAACTCGACGGTGACCCGTTCAAGGGCTGGCCAGCGGGGATGCGGCTGATCGTCCGCAAGGAACGGCCCCATCCCGGTGCCCAGTTGCGGTTCACCGACGCCGACGGCCTGCATCTGACCTGTTTCGCGACCAACACCCCGGGCCAGGCCATGCCATCGCCGCACTCGAACTGCGGCACCGCCAGCGGGCCCGGGCCGAGGACCGCATCCGCAACGCGCGTGCCACCGGCCTGCGCAACCTGCCCCTGCACGACACCGCACAGAACCAGGTCTGGCTGGAGATCGTCCAGCTCGCACTCGACCTCCTCGCGTGGATGCCGATGCTCGCCCTGACCGGCAAACCCCGCCTCAGGGAACCCCGCCGTCTGCGGCTGCGACTGTTCTCCGCCGCAGCCCAGCTGATCACCACCGGCCGCCGCCAGCACCTCAGATTCACCCGGCACTGGCCCTGGACCGGCATCATCACCGCCGCGGTCCAGCGACTGGACGCCCTCCCCACCCCCGGCTGAACAACAGCGACTCACCCCAACGAGCCCTGATGCACCCACCGGAGCCGTGGAACCCGGCGCCGACCCGACACGACAGCCGGGCCATCGCCCTGTCCGCTACCAGTCCCGCCAGCGGAAACGGGCGCCGAAAGAACCAACGACCCGTCACGAAAGATCGAGGCTGAACTCCCCAGCACATGACGGGCCTTGCTCTGGCCTGAGCCGCCTCCCTCCCTTCGACACTTCCCCGAGATCAGCCCAGACCGAGAACTACTGGGACCCCCAGCGACCTCCACCCCGGTACGTCCACCTCGGCCCGTACCGTCTTCCCCGGCGGCTCCCGGTCCAGGACCTCCCACCGGTCCGCCACCGCGTCCACGACGAGCAGGCCCCGCCCCGCGGTGACCTCGACGCGCACGCTGCCAGTGACGAGCGCGAGCCGCAGCTCGAAGTCCCGCCCGGGGACCCGTCCAACTGAAGAAGGCAGCGGAGTTCCTGAACCGGCAGCCGGGGCTGGCGGCATGGTTCCGGCGATGGGCCCAGATGGAGGGGGCTGCGATCAGTCTGTGTACGTACGAATGCCGTCTGGTCCCGGGCCTGTTGCAGACGGAGGCGTACGCGCGGGCCGTGACGACGAGTGTGCCGCCGCGACCCGCCGAGGAGGAGTTGAACCGGCGGATCGAGCCCGGCAGGATCGGCAGAAGCTCCTCTCCGTGCAGCGGAATCTGCCGTGCTCCTTCAGCTTCATCGTCGAACAGGGGGTGTTGGAGCGGCACACGGGCGGGGAGGAGTTCGCGCGGGTCCCGAACACGGCGTTGCGGGACTCGTCCCTGGAGGCGTGGGCCGCCGCCTTTCTGGCGGAAGCCCAGAGTGAACTCGACGATCTGCGCGGTGACTTGCTGATCGAGTGCTTCGCCGAGTCGGCCCCGGGCGCGGACACCGAACCCGTGCACTCCGCCCAAGTGCCCCTCAAGAGACCGTAGAAGCGAACCAAAGACCGTAGAAGCGAGCCAGCTACCGCAGAAACGAACGCGGACCGGGTCCGACGCGTCACAGTCACGACAGCGTCAGCCCCGGGGGGATCCATGCGTACGCACACCACTCGCACCACCGCCCAACTCCTGCTCGCCCTCACCCTCACCCTGTCCCTGGCCGCCTGCGGCAGCGACAAGGCGGAGAACAGCAACGCCTCGAAGCCCTCCGCTCCCAAGAGCGGCCCCGCCTCCTTCGGCGGGCGCCCCCAGCAGGTCGCCGACGCCTGGGACGGTTCCGAGGCCGCCAAGGCGTGGCGCGAGGGCTTCTACCCCATGGGCGGCACTGCCCCGAAGCCGCCCGGCGACGGCTTCCACAGCGAGGACGACAGGATCGCCCACCTGCTGGAGAACTACCTGCTGCGCGGCGAACTCCCCACCACCGCGCCCGAGAAGGGGCAGGTGAAGTGGGCGGACGGGGATTCGCTCACTCTGCCCCTGCTGAACGCGCGGGAGACGTACACCGCCCTGGACCGCGTCGACAGCCCCACGGACCCTCAACTCACCGTCACCGGAGCGAAGTTGGGTGAGATGACGATGGTGACGAGCCGTGGTCCGGCGACCGTGCCGGCCTGGTTCTTCACGCTGAAGGGGTACGACGAGCCGCTCAAGCGGGTCGCGTTCAAACCGTCGAAACTGCCGAAGCCCCCGATCGGGAAGGCCGCGGGCGGCCGGTCGACGCGTGACGGACTTGAGGAGCTGGGCCGGCTGATCGAGGTGTCCGAGGACGGCCGTTCCGTCACCGTCGTGGCGTACCACGGGTCCTGCGACGACGGCCCCGCCGTGGACGTCCTGGAGACGGACGGCAGCGTGGTGCTGTCGGCGACGATCCTCGGGGGCAACACGACGGGCGAGATCTGCACCTCCGACCTGCGCGGCGAGAAGGTGACCGTGACGCTGGACCGGCCGTTGGGCGGCCGGGTCCTCCTGGACGCGTTCATGGGTCGCCCGCTGCCGACCCGGTGGTAGGGGCGACAAACCAGGGGCGACAACCCCCCTGTCTCACAAGTGACTTGACGTATCGTCACTTTGCCAAATCCCCAGCTCTCGGACAGCTCATCGACAGCAACCCCCTCTATGTTGCCGTGTTCATGACAGAGATTTCGGAAACGCCCCCCACTGTGATCAAGCGCCGCACCGTGCTGATCGCGACCGGTGCCACCGCCGCCACCCTGGCCGTGGCCGCCGCCGTGCCCGAAACGTCCACCCCCACCGCGGACACCACCGTTCCGGTCGCCGCCGCGGCCGTCTGCACGCTCACGAAGGAGATGACCGAAGGCCCCTACTACCTCGACGGCCAGTACGTCCGCGCCGACATCAGCGAGGACAAGACCGGCATCCCGCTCCAGCTCGCCCTCACCGTCGTCGACGACGACACCTGCGCGCCCCTGAGTAACGCGCTCGTGGAGATCTGGCACTGCGACGCTCTCGGCGAGTATTCCGGCTTCGTCGGCAACAACGGCCACTCCGAACCGGACAACGGCACCTTCCTGCGCGGCGGTGTGCTGACGAACTCCAGCGGCGTCGCCAACATCACCAGCGTCTACCCGGGCTGGTACCGGGGCCGCTGCGTCCACATCCACCTCAAGGTGCACACGAACGTCACGCTCACGTCCGACGGCTCGTTCACGGGCGGCCAGGAACTCCACACCGGCCAGCTCTTCTTCGACGAGACGATCACCACAAGGGTCGCGGCCCTCGCGACCTACGCGGCCAACACCGTCACCCGCACCACCCTCGCCCAGGACTCGATCTACGACGAGGGAGGCGCCGCCTCCGGTCTCCTCACCCTTACCGCGCTGGGGAGTTCGACCTCGGCGGGGTACGCGGGAACGCTGACCCTGGGCATCGAAAGCAGCTGACGCCGACAGTATCGGCGTAACTCACCACAGCGGGGTGTGGACACGACCGTGATGTCCACACCCCGTCGCCACACCCCGTCACCGCACGTCGTCACCGCACGTCGTCCTCCGCCGGAGGCGCCTGTTGGTAGATGTGCATGCTGCTGCCGGGTCCGGCGACCCCGTACGCGCGTCCGTTGCCGGAAGCCGTGATGTTCTGCCACACCGTGGCCTGACCGCCGGGACCTTCCGGCGTCGGCCGCGCCCGGGCCTCATCGACGATGTCCCTCAACTCCGCCTGTGCCTGCGGCTCTTGACGCAGCACCGCGATCAGCCGCTGCCGCCAGACCTCCGTCTGCGCACCCCGCGTGCCCGACGACCCACCGGCGCCCCGCACTTGAGCGGCACTCTCGTCCAACTCGGCTGCCACGGCCTCGACTTCGGGGCGTGTTCCGCCCTCGCCGACGGCCGCCCGGCGCCATCGGAACAGCGCGGCGGTTCTGTCACGGGTCGTCTCCCAGGCCTCGGTGGCCATGGCGGCGACGACGGTGGTGGCCCCCGTCAGGGCGAGCGTCGACAACGGGTCCGACACATCCGGCACATCCGGCACAGTGTTCTCCTCCCAGCCGGGCGGCCGGCCCACGGACCGACCGCCACAGCCAGGAGAACGTACCGCCGGGCGGGTCTACAACTCCCTTGCGGCTTTTACGTCCTTCACGTCCCTCACTTCGCCGGGCACTGCTGCCACGCCAGGTGGTAGATCGTGTCGATCTCGCCGTCCGTCGAGTCCATCGCCATGAAGCTGGTGCCCGTGGACGTGCCCGCGCTCACCCGAAGCTCCGTGTTGATGTTGAAGTTGCGCTGAACTCCACAGGGCGCCCAGACCAGTTGGGCCCACTCGGTGGTGTCGGTGGCCTGCCAGTTGTCGTTGTACGGGCCGTTGTACGTGTGGTTGCGGAACGCCGTGCTCGGCGAGCCCTGGAAGTAGTACGAGGCCCGCTGGATGGCGCTCGCGCCCCCTTGAAGGGATGCGAAGCCCCGGTAGTCGGCGCTGGCGATGGCGTACGTGAAGCCCGCCGGGACGTGCACCAGCAGGCTGAGCTGGCAGTTCTTGCGGAACGCCGTCGGGTCGGAGTTGCCGCCGACCTGGGCGAGGTAGTCGCTGTAGGTGACGGTGAAGGCGGTGTTGTCGCCGGAGACGGCGACCGCGGCCGTACCGGCGGGGCAGCCGGAGCCGTTCACCGTGGCGACCTTGATGACGATCTTGTCCGGGGGCGGGTCCTCGAAGGACGACCCGGCACCCTGCGCGGGTACCGCAGCGGCGAGCAGAGCGGCTATCGCGCCGCCCACTAGCAGGCCAGCAGCCATGTTTCTCCCTTTCGTCGTGCTGTTGCGGTGGGGGGTGAGAATCACGCACTCAGCCATCACACGGTCATCGTCGTGCGGTCATGGGCATGCCAAATACAGCCACATGACCACGCCCAACCTGTGGTTGAGCAGTGAAGAACCTGTGAAGGCGGGGCGGTCGCAGCATAGGTGTCACGGCGGACACCAGCCAGGTCGATCCCCGGCCAATCCCCCGTTCACACGCGGCCTGTTCCGTCCGTCGATGTAACCCGCAGCCATCGCCACGCCACGCGGAGTGTGCCCCAACTCTGCCCCAAACCAACGGAGTTGAGAGGTAGGTCCCCAGGGCATTCATAGCCGCGATTTAAGGTAATCCTCAGGTACACGCCTAAGTTTCCGAGACATGACAGAGAACACGAACCCCCAGAACAGCGCCCCCGAGGCTTCCTCCGACTCCACCGCTTCCGTGGGCAAGCACCGGCTCGACAAGACCCTCAAGCGGCGTCGCGTCCTGATCGGCGGCGGCACCGCCGCGGTCGTCGGCGGACTCGCGGTGGCCGGCTTCGCCTCCGCCAGCGAGACCAGCACGACCACGGAGTCCGAGTCCGCCACCACCACCGCCGAGGACAGCTCCTCGTCCACCACCAGCAGCGTCTGCGTCCTCAACGCCGAGGTCACCGAAGGCCCGTACTCCCTCGACGGCGCCCTCGTCCGCGAGGACATCCGCGAGGACAAGGAAGGCTTCGAGGTCCAGTACACCTTCACCGTCGTCGACGTCGCCAACGACTGCGCCCCGCTGGCGGGCGCCCTCGTCGAGATCTGGCACTGCGACCACCTCGGCGAGTACTCCGGCTTCGTCGGCGGCAACGGCCACACCTACGAGGACAACGGCACCTTCCTGCGCGGCGGTGTGCTCACGGACTCCAGCGGTGTCGCCAAGATGACCTCCATCTGGCCCGGCCACTACGTCTCCCGCTGCACCCACGTCCACATGCAGGTGCACACCGACGTCACGCTCACCGACACCTCGTACACCGGCGGCGAGGTCATCCACACCGGCCAGCTGTTCTTCGACGAGGACATCAACACGGAGATCCAGGCGACCTCCCCCTACTCGGCGAACACCACCAAGGAGACCACCCTCTCCAACGACAGCATCTACGACGACGGTGGCGCCGCCTCCGGCCTGCTGACGCTCACCGCGCTCGGCTCCAGCGTCTCCGACGGCTACAAGGCCACCCTCACCGTGGGCGTCGACAGCGCCTGACCCGACCGCCCGCCAGGAGGTCCGAGACCGTAACGGATCTCCTGGACGCGACCGGCCGCCCCACAAACGAAAGCAACCTGAGCACCGTATCGAGGACGGTACTCAGGTTGCTCGCGTGGGTCGTTCTCAGATCACTTCAGGTGGGTCGTGTCAGATCACTTCAGGTAGACCAGGCCGTCCGTCGTGACCGCCGGGCGGCCGGTCGTGCCGACGACCACGATCTTGACCGTGTGCTTGGCGCTCGCGCTCCAGCTCTTCGTCCAGATCGCGTCGCGGTACTTCGTCGTCGACGACTTCAGGTCCACCGTCGCGGCCTTGACGCCGTCCACGAACACGTTGACCTGGCCGGACGTCGAGGCCCGCGACACCGCGAGGGCAGCCGAGCGGCCGGTGAACGTCCAGGTCAGCGAGGCGTTCTTGGCGGAGCTGGAGTACGACTTGCCGCCCAGGTAGCTGGTCGACGACTTCGTCGTCCAGGTGCCGGTGCGGGTCGCCGAGGTCTCCTGGAGGATCACCGGCGTACCGGCGACCGAGGCGGCCTTGGTGTTGCCCGCCTGGTCGTACGCGGTCATCGACCAGGTCGTGGCCGCGCCGGACTTGGAGGTCAGGGCGGCGCTGGTGACCGTCGGGCCGTACGTCTTGGCGACCGGGGCCGTCAGACGTACCTCCTTCAGGGCTGCGGTGTCCGTGGCCTTCCACTTCAGGGCGACCGGGACGGCCGTCGTGCTCACCGTGCCGGTGCGCAGGGAGAGGTTCGGCGCGGTGCTGAAGGTCGGCGCGGTCGTCTCGGCGACGACGGTCGCAGCCGCGGTGGTCGTCGCCTTGCCGGAGATGTGCGTGGCCCGGACGGACACGGCGTGCGTGCCGAGCGCCAGGTTCACCTTCGCCGAGGTCGCCGTACCGGCCGTGGTGGCGGCGGACTTGCCGTCGACCAGCACCTCGTACTTGCTGATCAGCGCGGCGGGCGTGGTCGCCGACCAGCCAACCGTTATGGCCGACTTGGTGTACGTCCGCGTACCCGAAGTACCCGCTCCCGTCACCGACTTGAGCGCGAGACCGGAGACCGGGCCCGCCGCGTAGGTGCGGATGGTGGGCAGCGCGGCGTGGAGGTTGGTCCCCGGGCACTCGGTGGCGTAGCTGTCGCCGTGGCCGAAGATGGTCGGGAAGCTGAGCAGATCGCCCGTCTTCCACGTCCTGGTGTTGTACTGGCTGGTGCCGGCGGCGCCCGCGGTGAGCGTGGTCGTGCCGGTCGGGTTGACCCCGTACTGGCCGAGCTTCCAGGCGGCGACGCGGGCGACCGAGGTCAGCACGGCCGTCGGCGGGACGACCTTGCTGTAGTCGCCGAGGACGGAGACGCCGGTGGTCTGGGTGTTGAAGCCGTAGGTGTGCGCGCCCAGGACCGCCTTGTCGACCCCGCCCTTGCGGCCCTCGAAGATCGTGCCGCACTTGTCGACCAGGAAGTTGTAGCCGATGTCCTTCCAGCCGTTCGTCTTCACGTGGTACGTGTAGATGCCACGGATGATCGACGCGGACTCGGCACACGTGTAGTCGTTGGTCCCGGCGCTGTGATGGACGGCCACCGCCTTGATCCCGTTGGCCAGGTAGTCCGGCGCCTCGGGGCTCAGCGACTCGTCGGCGCCCCAGCCCGCCCGTGAGGTGATCGGCGGCTTGGCGGCGGTGGACGTCGGGGCGGTCGGGCCGGTGCTCGCCGAGGCGGACGGCGTGACCGCGGCCGAGGTCGTCGCCGGCGCGGACGTCGGGGCCGAGGCGCTCGGCGACGCGGACGTGGAGGCGGACGCGGACGCCGAGTCGGTCGGGGAGGCGGAGGCGGACGCCGAGTCCGTCGCCGTCGGCGAGGCGGATTCCGTCACCTCCGGTGTCGTCGTCGCGTCCGGTGTCGCGCTCTCCGCCGCCGCATAGGCCGCGGGCTCCAGGTCCGAGACGGAACCGGTGCCGGGGTCGATCATGTCGACGCGCAGGCCCTTGGGCAGTTCGGCGGACGCCTTGCCGTCGACGCGGACCTCGACGCCGTCGGACGCGCCGACCCACGCGGGTTCGGTACCGGCACGGGTCGCGCCCTCGTCGCCGGGGCCACTGTCCGTGCCCAGCTCCAGCCAGGACGACCAGGTGTCGGTGCCGGCCTCGCGGGTACGGACCTCGACCTTGCCCGCGATCGTGGCCGCCGGGTCGGCCCAGGTGACGCCGAGCATGCTGAACGGCTTGGTGTCCCGCTTGGCCAGGGTCGCCGAGTCACCGTCGGCGGCGACCTTCAGCGCCGCCGCGTACTCCTCGCTCGCGATCGGCCCCGCCCCCGGCTTGCCGTCGTCGGCCGCGCTGTCCGCACCGCCCCCGCCCACTCCCTGCACGATCAGAACCCCGGACACTCCGGCGGCCACTACGGCCCCGATGCCCCACCCTCGACGCGATCTCAGCGATCTCATCCCCGTACGCACAACCCTTCACCTAGGCCCCACTTGTTACATGCACATGCAGA
>Ga0307513_10001267_pt1 | contig 36550 bp, 35 predicted proteins | sample 15_EM_MG_FD_202174 | JGI IMG/M metagenome (GOLD analysis project Ga0307513, IMG submission 202174) | Populus trichocarpa ectomycorrhiza microbial communities from riparian zone in the Pacific Northwest, United States - 15_EM | ecosystem: Host-associated > Plants > Roots > Unclassified | place... | reverse complement strand
CGACGGCAAACGCGTGATCTGGGCGTCCTATGCCGGCCGGCAATGGCACCAATTGTGGCTCACCGGCAGCGCCGGCAAGAGCGCACCGCTCCCGCTGACCTATGGCGAGTTCGACATCGCCGCCCCGCGCTGGTCGCCCGACGGCCGCCGGATCGCCTATGTCTCGAACCAGACCGGCGACGGAGCGATCCGGATCATCGACGTGCCGGGCGGCGCGACCGTCATGCTGACGATCACGGAACGGCGCTATCTGGCGCCGATGGGCCGGCTGGCGCTCGCGATCCGCGACGCTGCGGGCACGCCGGTCGCCGGGCGCGTCTCGATCACCGGCAGCGACGGCCGCAGTCATGCCCCCGATGCCGCCTGGCGCCACGCCGACGACAATTACGACCGCGCCGACTTCAAGCAGGAACGGCATTATTTCCATAGCGCCGGCGATGGCGAAACCATGCTGCCCGCCGGCAAGGCAGTGGTGACGGTGTGGCGCGGACTCGAACATGCGGTGGTCACGCGAACCATCGAGATTCGGCCCGACGCGACCGCAAGCCTGACGATCGTCCCCCCGCCGATCGCGCCGCCGGGCCTGCAGGGCTGGGTCAGCGGCGATACCCATGTCCACATGAATTATGGCGGCGCCTATCGGAACACGCCGGCAAGGATGGTCGCCCAGGCCGAGGCCGAGGATCTCGACATCGTCTGGAACCTCGTCGTCAACAAGGAGCAGCGAATCCCGGACGTCGCCGAATTCGCGACCGTGCCCGATCCCGCGTCGACCGCGTCGGTGCTGCTGGTGCCGGCGCAGGAAAATCATACCAGCCTCTGGGGCCATCTCGGCCTGATCGGCCTCACCGACCATCTGCTGCTGCCCGATTATGCCGCCTATCCCAATAGCGGCGCGTTCAGCCTCTACCCCGACAATGCCGCGGTCGCCGATCTCGCCCATGCTCAGGGCGCGCTGGTCGGCTATGTGCATCCCTTCGATCCGGGACCCGAACCGAACAGCTATTCCGCCTATCTGCTCCCCGTCGATGCCGCGCTCGGCAAGATCGATTATTACGAGGTCGTCAGCTTCAGCGATCATAAGACCTCGGCGGCGATCTGGTACCGGCTGCTCAACCTCGGCTTCCGCCTGCCTGCGGCGGGCGGCACCGACGCGATGGCCAATTATGCTTCGCTGCGCGGGCCGGTCGGTCTCGATCGCACCTATGTGCTGCCAGATCGTGGTGATGGCGGACTGACGGTGCGCCGCGATGCCTGGCTCGCGGGTCTAAAGGCCGGGCGCAGCATGGCAACCAACGGGCCGCTGCTGACGCTGAGTGTCGAAGGTCGGGGTCCGGGGACCGAGATCGCCTACGAGTCTGGCCGCCACCGCCTCGCCTGGCGCGCCGAGATGCGTTCGATCGCGGCGGTCGACCATGTCGAACTGGTCTGGAACGGCAAGGTCGCAGCGACGATCAAGCCCGACCGGGCCGGCCGCTCCGCCAGTGCGAGCGGCGCGATCGAGATCGACGGCAGTGGCTGGCTGCTGCTGCGCGCGTGGAGCGATCATGACGCGGCCGAGGTGCTCGATCTCTATCCCTATGGCACCACCAGCCCGGTCTATGTCTCCGTCGCAGGCGCGCCGCACCACGCCCCCGAGGATGTAAAATATATGCTCGACTGGCTCGATCTGATCGAGATGACGGCGGCGAGCAGCGATCAGTACAACAGCGCGGACGAGAAGAGGGTGGTGCTCGACAATATCGCGCAGGCGCGGAAGGTCTATGAGACGATGCGATGAATCCGATTTCTGGCTACGTATCTTCCGCTGGTCAGGGTCGAATCGTGCAGAGATCCGATCAGCTGCCGCTGGCTGGGGTGACCGGCAGATACAGCTTTGGCGAGGGAATATCGCCGCATCGCGTTGCAGACAGACCGGGCCCAAGCCGATGGCGGGACGGCCGCGAAATCAAGGCGGCCCGAATCAGGTCCTCAAAAAAAGGCCCAGCCCGAAGACCGGACCAGGGATGCGGCCCCCATGGGAGGATCAGGCCGCTGTAGATCTCGCATTGGGTATCCACGCCTAGCTGACGATGGGCAAGCTCAATGCGTCCGACCTGTGTCAGCGAAGCGCCGTGGAACGGCTGGAACGCGAAGTCCTGGTTGGGCTTCACGTTGATCCCGGGGGTCTGACCTCCGCAACAAGTTGTGCATACCGCTCCGCCAGCTGCAGATGCAGTTTTTTGATACCCGGATCGGTGGCGACATCGGCGTTCGCGCGCTCCTGCGCTTGACGCTTCTCAAAATGCTCGATGTCAGATTGTTGGGTCATGAGCGACACCGCATCGCAAGCGGGAGCGCTACCTCTCGGTCGCCCTCATGCTCGCGGCATGGTCGAGGGCGATGCGCCGTTATAACACAAGTTGGTCCAGAGCGTGAATCGCAACGCTGGAAGGACTGGCACAGTGGGAGTGGCGCAAGGGTAGCGGGCAACCACTCCGCTCGCCGCGTCGGGCCGGATCCCCCACTACGACGATCTCAAACGATGCGACGGACAATGGTTGCATGCGATCATTAACCTGGGTCAGCCCTCGTCCCGGATCAGGAAGCAGGCGTTGGATGAGTTCTTGCATTCGATCGAGAAAGAGCCAACCAACAGACGGCAACCGAAGATTGGCGTGGGCCAATCCTCCGGTCGTGGGGCGTCAGGCCGATGGACCAGTCGGTCTGACCCTCTGCGGTGCGATCATTCCATCGCGACTCGCTAGACCGCCGACGCAGTGCGCCGAACGTGCCCCGCTCGCCCATGATGCAGCATGTCTCCGACCCGCCGCTGATCGACCAGCTGCCCGCAGATCGCGCACTGGAAGAAATAATCCGCCTCGTCATCCACGTCGAAATGATCGAAGGCCAAGGCGTTGAGTTCGTCGATGTCCTCTTCGAAGTCATGCTGGCGCCGCGGCCTCACTGCCGGGTCAAGGGCGCGTGGCCCTCTCCCTCGATCTCATGATGGAGTATGTCTCCCAGCCGGAGGCAATCGACCGCCTGGCCGCAGGTTCCGCACGTGTAGACATGGTCGAGCTCGTCCTCGACCGGAGGCGCGCAGACCTTGATCGCGTTCAGTTCTTCGATCTCATGAGGCATCAGATCAACTCCCTGACAGTGGCGTGCCGCAACTCGTCACCGGTTGGTATTTCGCGGTCCAGTCATGGCCGTTGCGGGTGAAGGCACGAACATCGTCGCCGTCGATGATCAACTGCGACCGATGGCCACCATGCTTGATCTCGTGGATCCAGCCCGCGGCGGCCGGCGGCTCGTCTACGAGCGTGAGTATTTGGAAGGGGACGAACTGGAGCATCACCCACCCACTCATTCGAGTCGAGCCGAGTACCGCGCGCAACGAAATGAATCCTGGCGCGGGTGTCACGTGCCTGCCTGTGAAGGCAAAAGGCACGGCGCGAGGCCGGGCCAGTTGCAGGGTTTTCGATCAGGCCACGTTGGCACGGAGTCCTGATGCGCTTGCGAAAATCATCTTTTTCGGTGCCGGCCTGGGCTACGCCGCGCCGGCTTCGGCAGAACCCCGGTTGAGCCTGAGCCATGCATAGGCGAGCAGCAGGACCAGCCCAGCTGCGGCGATCCAATAAGGCAGTGGCTGCCAGGCCTGATAGAGGCCGACGCCGATCGATGGGCCGAGCACATAGGCTGCGCCGTTGATCGCCGTCACCCGTCCGGCGACCGCGCCCTGTTCATGGCTGCCGACGGCCAGCGAGGCGCCGGCGGTGAAGCCCGGACGCGAGAAGCCGAAGCCGGCCGACGCGAGCGCATAGGCAGTGGCGATGCCGTAGAGCGAATCGGCGAAACCGGTCAGGGCGCAGCCCAGCGCCGATATCGCCACGCCGCACAGCATCAGCGCGCGCGGCCGCAGGTCGAGCAGCGGGATGATGCCCCACTGCACCAGCAGCGCGGCGCCCGCGCCGATCATCAGCACGATGCCGATCGAATCCTGCGCGGCCGACGGCGGCAGCGCGAGCCGGTCCATGACGAGGAAGGCGATCGCCTGCCCCGTCATGGCCTGGGCGTGGCCGAGCACCAGTCCCGACACCAGCCAGGGCCAGACCCGCGGATCGCGCGTGGCGACGTCGGCCGTGCCGCGATCGGCGGCGGCGGCGGTCACGCTCGCGCCTGTGGGCTGGCTGCCCAGCGCCGGATAGGCGTTGACGGCGCCATGCGCGCCGTCGTCGGGGTCGGATCGCGCGCCCGGCGCGTCGTCGGGCAGCGATCGAAGGACGATGACGATCACCCCCAGTCCGCCCAGCGCGAAGATGAAGGCCGGGCCGGCGAGACCGACGAACGGCAGAACCAGGAAGGGTGCGAGCGCGGGTCCCAGGATCGTGCCGAGTCCGAATGCCGAGGCGAGCAGGGTCAGCGCCCGGGTGCGGCCGGCCCGGCTGGTCCGCGCGGCGACCAGCGCCTGCGTCGCGGGCGGGGCGGCCGCGCCGAACATCCCGTAGATCAACCGCGCGACGATGAAGCCGCCGAACGCGACGAGCGGATCGACCCAGCCGCGGATGCCGGCGGTCAGCATGACGCCGCACAGCAGCAACGAGACGGTGAATCCGGTCATGCCGATCAGCACCATCCGGCGCCGGCCGCGATGGTCGGATCGCCGTGCCCAGCGCGGCGCCGCGATCACCCAGGCAAAAGCCGAGATCGAGAAGGCGGCGGCTATGCCGCTATCGGGTACGCCCAGCGACCGGCCGAGTGCCGGCAGCACCGAGAGCAAGGCGGTGTTGCCGCCGGCGATCGCCAGCATCACGACGAACAATGCGGCGAACTGCGAATCCGGGCGGCGCTCGCTCAACGCCGCCACGCATAGCCCCGCTCGACCCGCGCCACGACGATCTCATATTCGCTGTACCACAGGGCACGACCGCGTTCGCGAATTGCCTGATGCTCGGGATGGTCGCGCCACGCGATCGCGCTGGCATCGTCCTGCCAATAGCTGATCGTGATGCCGAGGCCGTCGGTGCCGCGCGTGCTGACGAATCCGGCACAGCCGGGCTGCGTCGCCGCCAGTGCCGCCATCGCCTCGGCCGCCTGCGCATAGCCGGCATCGTCCTCGGCTGTACGGCGCGAGGTGAAGATGACGGCTATGTGGCCGAGCCAAAGCGAAGCGTTCATGGCCCGGTTGATAATGCCGGCGATGCCGGTTTGCGAGGCTCTTAGCGACCGCCTTCCCGTTGAGTACGGGCCGGGCCACGGCCTCTCTCCGTCGCAGCGCACCAATCGCCGCCTTGAAATGTTGTGACGATTTTGCGACGTGCGTCTTTCCTGTTCGTGACCATCCAAGGGACTCCATGACTTCATCGGCGAAGACAGCGCGCAAGCGCATCAGGTTGGCGCGGCGCGCGGTCGGAAGGCCCGGTCCCATCTCGATGTTTTTCAGGGGCTTTCTCAAGCACCCGGTGATGGTGGGATCGATCATCCCATCGTCGGGAAAATTGATCAGGACCATGTTGTCGCGGGTCGATTGGGCCGACACGAGGGTGTTCGTCGAATATGGTCCGGGGGTCGGCACCTTCTGCCGTCCGCTGCTCGATCGCATGGCGCCCGATGCAGTGCTGGTCGCGATCGACACCAATCCCGAGTTCATCTCCTATCTGCGCGCCGAGATCGTCGATCCCCGCTTCAAGGCGGTCCATGGCTCGGCGGCCGATGTCGAGCGCATCCTCAAGGATCTCGATCTGCCCAAGGCCGACTATATCCTGTCGGGCCTGCCCTTCTCCACCTTGCCGCCGGGCGTCGGTCCCGCGATCGCGGCGGCGACCCGGGCGGCGCTCAAGGTCGGCGGCGCCTTCCTCGTCTATCAATATTCGCCACGCGTGCGCAGCTTCCTCGCGCCGCATTTCCCGCGGATCGATCACCGCTTCGAGCCGGTCAACATCCCGCCCGCCCAGCTCTACTGGGCCTGGAAGGACGAATGAACGCCTCACCGGGCAAAGCTTCTAACCCGGCCCTTTCACCGACATCGTAAATTGCCCTAAGGTCCGGCCCCAAGGGGAGGGCGCATGACGCTCGGAACAGGGTCGCGACGACGGTTATGGGCCATGGGGCTGTGTGTGATGGCGGCAATGATGTCGCTTGCCGGCTGCTCGCGCCATGACGCCCCCCCGGCCGAACAACCGCCGCCGCAGGTCCGCATCGCGCGCGTCGGATCCGACAGCAGCGCCACCATCGTCAAGGCGGTCGGCACGGTGCAGTTGCGCCGCGAATCGAGTCTCGGATTCACCAGTGCCGGGCGGATCGTCAGCCTGAACGTCAATGAAGGCGACTTGGTGACGGCCGGACAGCTGCTCGCCGCGCTCGATCCCGCCACCGTCGCCGCCGACACCGCGACCGCGCGTGCCGAACTGCAGCGCGCGCGGCTGGAACTGCAGCGCAGCGAAACGCTCTTCGCCAAGGGCTGGGTGACGCGTCCGCGCGTCGACAATGCCCGCGCCGCGTTCGAGGCCGCGCAGGCCAGGGTCTCGGCCGCCGGTTTCCAGCAGACCAATGCGCGGATCGTCGCGCCCGGCGATGGCGTGATCCTCGCCCGCCTCGCCGAGCCGGGCCAAGTCGTCGAGGCGGGCATGCCGGTGCTGTCGCTGGGCGAGGCGCGCGGCGGCTATGTGCTGCGCGTACCGTTGACCGATCGCGAGACCGCCGGGCTGACCGCCGGTGCGGCCGCGAGGGTCCGGATCGAGGCGCTCGGCGGCGCGCCGGTCACCGGGCAGGTGATCGAGATTGCCGGCCGCGCCGATCCGGCGACCGGCACTTTCCTCGTCGAGATCGGCCTGCCCGCCGAGCAGCGGCTGAAATCGGGCCAGATCGGCAGCGTCGAGATCGTCGCCGCCAGAGACATTGCGGGGAGCCAGCGCACTGCCGGGCTGATGGTGCCGCCCGCCGCGATCTTCGCCGCGCGCGCCGGCGAGGCGTTCGTCTATGTGCTGCCGCCGGGCAGCGACCGGATCATGCTCAGGCGGATCACCGTATCCGACGTCAATAACGGCGGCATCACGGTTCTCGGCGGCCTCGCCGCTGGAGAATCGGTCGCGGTCTCCGGAGTCGACCGGCTCAGCGACGGGCAGCGCGTGCGCCCGGTAAAGGTGCCGCGTTGAACCTGACGGGATTCGCGGTCGCCCGTTGGCAGATCACGCTCGTCGCCTTCATGCTGCTCGTCGTGCTCGGCATTTCCGCCTTCCTGGCGATCCCGCGCTCGGTCGATCCGCATTTTCCCGTGCCCAATGCGATCGTCACCGCAGTGCTGCCCGGCGCCGACGCTGCCGAGATGGAAGAAACCATCGCCAAGCCGATCGAGGATGTGCTGCAGGGACTCGACGAGATCCGCACCGTCTCGTCGACCAGCACCGACGGCACCGCCGTGATCGTCGCCGAATTCGACCATGGCAGCGATGCCGAACAGGTGTTCGACCGCACCGTGCGTGATGTGTCGGCAATTCGCGCGCGGTTGCCCGAGGGCCTCCAGCGGCTCGATTTCCGGCGCCCGCGCACGACCGAGGCGGCGGTGATGCAGATCGCCCTGGTCAGCGAGGGCGCGTCGTGGCGGCGGATGAACAAGGTGTCGGACGATCTGCGCGACCGGTTGAACGGCGTCGACGGCGTCAGGCTGGTGACGATCGACGGCCGTCCGCAGAGCGAGGTGCGGATCGCGATCGATCCGGGCCGGCTCGCCGAGGCGCGGATCCCGGCGTCGGCGGTGGCGGATGCGGTGGCGAAAGGCGGCGTCGATCTGCCCGCCGGCGCGGTCCATGCCGGCGGCCGGCGCTACAACATCGATGCCGGCGGCGCCTATCGCGATCTGGCGGCGGTCGCCGCGGTGCCGGTGCGCGCCGGCGATGGGCGGCTGGTGCGGGTCGGCGACATCGCCACCGTCGGCTGGTCAACCACCGAGCAACTCCATATCGAGCGCTACAACGGCAAGCGGGCGGTGATCCTCGCGATCAAGCAGAAGGACGATGCCAACGCCGTCCGGCTGCGCGACATGCTGAACGCGACGATCGAGCACTTTCGCGGCGAACTGCCGCCGGACATGATTCTGGCGGTGGCGTTCGATCAGAGCCGCGACATCGAGACGCGGCTGGGCGAACTGGCGCGCGACTTCGCGATCGCGCTGGCGCTGGTGCTGCTGACGCTGGTGCCGCTGGGGTTCCGGTCTGCGCTGATCGTGATGATCGCGATCCCGCTGTCGCTGGCGATCGGCGTGCTCGGCCTGTCGCTGTTCGGCTTCACGCTCAACCAGATCAGCATCGCCGGCTTCATCCTGTCGCTGGGACTGCTGGTCGACGATTCGATCGTCGTGACGGAGAATATCGGCCGCCATCTGCGCGAGGGTGCGGTGCCGGAGGCTGCGGCGATCGAAGGCACGCGCGAGATCACGGCTGCGGTGGTCGGTTCCACCGGCGTGCTGCTGTTCGCTTTCCTGCCGCTCGCCTTCCTGCCCGAGACGTCGGGTGACTATATCCGGGCCTTGCCGGCCTCGGTGATCATGACCGTGCTGGGATCGCTGCTGGTCTCGCTGACGATCATCCCGTTCGCCGCTCATATGCTGCTGAAACCCAGCGACGACCCGCACGGCAATCGCATGCTGCGCGTGATCGACCGCGGCATCCACAGCATCTACGCGCCGCTGCTGCGCCGCGCGCTCGATCATCCGCGGCGCTATTTCTACGGCGCCGCCGCCCTGTGCCTGTGGGCACTCGGGCTGATCCCGCTGCTCGGCTTCAGCCTGTTCCCGTCCGCCGACACGCCCTATTTCCTCGTTCGCGTCGAAGCGCCGCAGGGCAGCAGCGTCGAGACCACCGACAAGGCGGTGCGTGCAGTCTCGGCGATCGTCGCGCGCGAACCGGGCGTGAAGGTGCGCGTCGACAATGCCGGACGCGGCCATCCGCAGGTGTATTACAACAGCCTGCAGCGCGAGGAGCAGGCGCGCTTCGGCGAGATCTTCGTGTCGCTCGAGGCGTGGGATGTCGACACCGGGCCGGAATTGCTCGCGCGGCTGCGCAAGACGCTGTCGGACTTCCCCGACGCGCGCGTGATGGTGGTCAATTTCGAGAATGGGCCGGCGATCGAGGCGCCGGTCGCGATCCGCATCCGCGGCCCCGATCTCGGCGAACTGAAGCGGCTGGCGGCGGAAGTCGCGGGCGTGATGCGCGCGGTGCCGGGCACGCGCGACGTCGACGATCCGCTGGCGGTCGACCGGATCGATCTCGATCTCGGGCTCGACGAGGCCAAGGCGGGACTGCTCGGCGTGGCGCCGGGCGCGCCGCGCCGCGCGCTGCGGCTGGCGATCAGCGGCGAACCGGCGAGCCGCCTGCGCGATAATGAAGGCGACAGCTATCCGGTGGTGGTGCGGCTGCCGATGGACGCGCGCCAACCGGTGTCCGCGCTCGGCAAGGTCTATGTGCCGTCGCTGTCGGGCGGCGCGGTGCCGCTGGCCGAGATCGCGCGGCCGACGCTGAAGAGCGTGCCGCCCGAGATCAAGCGCTACCGGCTGCAGCGCAGCGTGACCGTGACCACCTATGCCGAGCGCGGCACGCTCGTCTCCGACATCAACGCCGACGTCGAGCGGCGGCTGAGCAAGATCGCGCGGCCGGCGGGCTACAGTTTCGAGGCGGGCGGCGAGGCGGAGGTGGCGGCGCGCAACGCATCGGGGCTGGGACCGATCGTGCTGCTCGCCCTGTTCGGCATCTTCGGCGTGCTCGTTGCCGAGTTCGGCCGATTCCGCGAGACGTTGGTGGTGGCCGGCGTGATCCCGCTCGGGCTGGTCGGCGGCATGGCTGCGCTGCTGCTGACCGGCAACTCACTGTCCTTCCTCGCGATCATCGGCTTCGTCGCGCTGATCGGCATCGAGATCAAGAATTCGATCCTGCTGGTCGATTTCACCTCGCGTCTGCGCGCCCGCGGCCTGCCGCTACGCGAGGCGATCGAGAAGGCCGGCGAGATCCGCTTCCTGCCGGTGCTGCTCACCTCGGTCACCGCGATCGGCGGCCTGCTGCCGCTCGCGCTCTCGGGTGCCTCGCTCTATGCACCGCTGGCCTGGGTGATCATCGGCGGGCTGGTGTCGTCGACCCTGCTGTCGCGGGTCGTGACGCCGCTGATGTATCTGCTCGTCGCGCGGGGCGGCGAAAAGGCGGAGACGTCGGCGGCGTGATGCCGGAGACGGGGCAATCGGGCCAAGGCGTTCCGCATAGCCGCCACACCGCCAGCCGTCTGCCCCGCGAAGGCGGGGACCCATTTTTGGCGTAAATTGCGATGTCCAGCGCCCGGATGCTTGGGTCCCCGCTTCCGCGGGGAAGACGATGAGGGGGATGATGCGGGGGAAATTCTCGATTGCCGTTCAACCGATTGCCCTGGATCCGGAGACCTTGATCCTTGTCAAACCTCCAGATTCGGGCTGGCGGAGCCGCTTGCCCCACGCTATCCTGCCGAAAACCAGATAAACGGGTCGCGCAGCCTGCAGACTTTATTCGCTTGTCGTCGTAGCTGTGACGGCCGGCACTGAATGGGTCGGGTGTTCATGGGATGGCCGCAAGCCAGTCCTTCGACCGGGGGTTTCACTGATGCGCATGACTTCGCTGATAAATGGTGTGCTGGGCGGGGTGATCATCACCTGTGCCGCCTCGCTGCTGTTGATCGACCGGCCGGTGGTTGCCGCCGACCATAATGAACCGGGCGGGCGCGTGGGCCGTCCCACCAGCGTGCCGATGCTCGATCGTGGCGCCGATATCGGCGACATCTATGTCTGGCAAACCGACACCAAGTTCATCATGTGCTTCACCTTCGGCGGTCCCTACACCCCCGACAAGCCGGGCCTGTTCGATCGCGATGTCGTCTACCAGATCCGCATTTCGAACGACGCCAACATTTCGACGATCGAGAAGATCATCGAATTCCGTTTCGCGCCCAACGACCAGGGGCAGTGGGGCGTCCGGGCCGCTGGCCTGCCGGGCCTCGGCAACGAGGTCGTCGTCCTGCCCCTGCAGAAGCCGTTCAGCAAGAACGGCACGCGCTTCGTTTCGGGCCTGTTCGAGGATCCGTTCTTCTTCGACGTGCTGGGGCTGGACAACACCCGCACCGCCGGCGACCTGCGCTTCGTCAATACCCGCGACTTCTTCGCCAACGGCAACATGTCGGGTTTCGCGATCGAGACCGATAAGGAGAATGTGCTGAACGGCAACAACATATTGGGCTTTTCCGTCGCCACCAACCGCATCAAGCCGGGGCTGTGATCATGAAGACTTCACTCCTGCTCGCATGCGCCGCCGGAGCGCTCGCACTCGGTGCCTGCAGTTCGGCGGGCGGCGGCGGTGGCGGTACACCGACCCCGACGGCCACGCCGACCCCGACTCCCACGCCGGGCACGCCGACGCCGACCGCGCTCAACATCGAGCCGTGCTTCTCGCAGAAGATCGCGCCGGCGCTGTTCCCGAACCTGACGGTCGAGCAGTTCATCAAGGAGGATGTCGTCCATTTCGATCGGTCGAAGCCCAACGGCTATCCGAACGGCCGCCGCTTCCCCGATCCGACGCCGGATCTCGCGCTCGCTTATTTCTTCGTCGATCTGACCCGGCATCCGATCGATTCGGTCGCGAAGTTCGCGGTCAACCCGCCGGCGAACGACAAGCCCTATCGCCCCGATTTTCCCTATCTGGGCGATGCGGCAGGCGGGGCGAGACCCGAAGGAACCGGCACAGGCTTCAACTTCCGGACCAATCCGCTGACGGACTATGTTTCGGTCGATTCGATGGGCAATCCGGTGACATCGACGATCCTGATGTCGGGCAACCGGCAGGGATTGTACAACGACAGCAAGCCCGTCGATTATGCGACTGGCGTGTTCATTCCCGAAATGAAGGTCAACCTGACCGGCCTCGCCACCCTGCTGCGCGACGACTTCCTCCGCGTCGGTCTCGAACCCTGCGCCAAGCCGATCTGACGCGGGACGATAGGATGGCCGATGCGGTGGCGCAGACGTCGCGCCCCTCGATCCTGCTGATGGCCGGCGCCGTGCTCGCGGTCGGCGCCGTGCTGGCGATCCGTCCCTGGGAACCGCTGCCGGCGCCGCCGATGATGGTCCACGGCCATCTCTTCGGCTCGGTGCCGCCGTGGAAGCGCGTCGTGCAGACCGGCGTCCCCGAGAATTACGCAGCGGCGCTGGCCGAACTCGATTCCACGCTGGCGGCGATGGGCGACAAGGGCAATGGCCGGCTCCCCACCGAGGCCAGCCTGCTCAACCGGATCGCCTCGCTGCGCATCCAGCGCGCGCAGCTGACGGGATCGCTCGACGACATGACCGGCGCCCAGACCGCGATCGACGCCGCTTTCGCCCACGCCGGCGGCAATGCGTTCGGTCCGCATTGGGAGCGGATCGCGTTCAACTTCTACGTCCACCGGCTCGGCGCGATCGAGCCGGATCTCAAGGTGATCGAGGCGATGGCGGTTGGTCCCAATCGGCTCGAGCGTGCCGGCATCGCGGGCTGGCGCGCCGAAATCCTGTTCTACAACGGCCATTATGACGAGGCGTTCGCCGCGTGGCGTCAGCTGGAGCGCGAGCAGAGCCTCTACGACAATCTGCTGCGCCTCTCGACCTGGTACTGGCGCACCGGCGATTTCGAGAAAGCCGGGCAATATCTGAACGAGGCCGAGTGGCTGATCAGCGGACCGGCGCTGCAGCAGCGCGGCTGGTTCGAGCTGCAGCGCGGCCTGATCGCCTTCGATCAGGGCAAATGGGACGAAGCTTCGAAGCATTTCGCCTTCGCGCACGAGAAATTCCCGGGGCATTTCCCGATCGAGAGCAAGCTGGCGAAGATGCAAGCGCTCGACGGCGATCTGCCAGGTGCGCTGAAGCGCTATATCGGGCTGGCCGACAGCAGCGGTCATCCGGACATGATGGACGCCGTCGCCGGCGTCTATCGCGCGATGGGCGACCGCGCCAACAGCGAGGCCTGGGCGGCGAAGGCCGGCGCCGAATGGGAGCGGCGGCTGGCGGCGATCCCGGAGGCAGCATGGGGTCATGCGATCGACCATTATCTGACATTCGGGAATCCGGTGCGCGCGCTGGAGCTCGCGAGGCTCAACGCGGCGCAGCGGCCGTTCGGCGAGCCGTTGACGCAGCTTGCTGCGGCGCAACTCGCCAACGGCCAGCCCGATGCCGCACTGAAGACGATCCAGCCGGTGCTCGCCTCGAAATGGAAATCTGCGCAGAGCTATATGGTCGCGGCCGACGCCTGGTCGATGCTGGGCCGCAAGGACGATGCCGACGCGGCCCGCGAGCAGGCGCTGGCGATCAGCCCGCGCGCGACCGACCGCAATGCCGCGCTGGCGCTGATCCACTGAAAAACTTGATCCTCCCTGCGCGAAGCGCGGGGAGGGGGACCGCCGGCAAAGCCGGTGGTGGAGGGGAGTCGCGCAAGCGACTTTGGCTCGGCGCAGGATGGCAGCGCCGCAGGTCCCCTCCACCACCCTTCGGGCGGTCCCCCTCCCCATCGCTTCGCGATAGGGAGAATGAAGAGGGCCTCAGCCCGTATTCTCGAGCCAGCGCCGGAACAAGGTATGCGCGATCGCGTAAGCCGGCGGTGCGAGGAACGGCGCGCCGTCGGCTTCGGCGAGCGCGGCCACCACGCCGTCGCGCGTCACCCACATCGCATGTTCGAGCTCGTTTTCGTCGAGTCTGATCTCGTCGGAGCGCGCTGTCGCCACGCAGGCGATCATCAGTGACGACGGGAAAGGCCACGGCTGGCTGGCGATATAGCGGACGTCGTCCACGCGGATGCCGGCTTCCTCGTAAAGCTCGCGCGCGACGGCCTCTTCCAGCGATTCGCCCGGCTCGACGAAGCCGGCCAGCGCCGAATAGCGATTGGCCGGAAAGCGCGGCTGGCGGCCGACGAGGACCCGCCCGTCATGTTCGGCGAGCATGATCACGACCGGATCGACGCGCGGAAAATGTTCGGCGCTGCAGGACGGGCAGCGACGGCCCCAGCCGGCGCGGTGCATCGCGGTGGCGCTGCCGCATTTGGCGCAGAAGCCATGGCGCTGATGCCAGTCGATCAGGCTGCGCGCGCCGCCGTAGATCGCTGCCTGGTCGGGCGGCATGAGCTCGATCGCGCGAAAGATCCAGGTCGAGCGCGATGCGCCGTCGGGCAGGCCCGGCACGAACGCCGCGAAGCAGGGCCGGCCCTCGTCGAGTCCGAGCAGGATCAATTCGGCATCGTCGGGTGCTTCGGCGAGATTCGTCCAGGCGAGATCGCCATGATCGTCGAGCACCGGATCGATGCCGTCGAGCTTGAGCAGCCGGGCGCGCCAGTCGCTCATCAGCCCGGCGAGAGCATCGGGGTCTGAACGGAGATGATCGGCGCGATCGAGCGTCGCGCCGGTAAAGCCAGGGACATGCGTCATTTGCTGCTGGATGCTCCGAACGGTTGGTAGACGCTTTTCGCGAAGTCGGTGGTGAACGGCAGCGTGCGGTCGGGCATGAACTGGGCATAGCCAGCGGCGCGGATGCCCCGCACCGGATCGACCCAGCCGATCGTCGCCGCGGCGCCGCCCCAGCCGAATGTGCCGACGCCACGATTGCCCTCGGCAACCATCGTCACCCGCCCGCCGGCCCCGAAGCCTTGCCCGGCGATGAAGCTGCCGGCGGTATCGGCGCCCGCCGGCAGCAGGTTCGACATGGCGAGTTTGACCGTAGCGGGTTTCATCACCGTCGTGCCGTGCAGCGTGCCGCCGCCGGTCAGCATCGCGAGGAAGCGATCATAATCCCGCGCGGAGGACACCAGCCCGGCGCCGCCGAACGGGAAGGCCGGCTTGTCGGTGAAGACCGTCGTCGAACCCGGATCGAGCGGGAAGGGCATCGCCGGCGTGACGTAGAAATAGTTGGTCGTCATCCGGTGCCGCTCGCTCGTCGGCAGCTGGAACCATGTGCTCTGCATGTCGAGCGGATCGAAGATCCGGGTCTGGAGGAAGCGATCGAACGCCATGCCCGACGCGACTTCGATCACCCGCCCGAGCAGGTCGAGGCTGATCGAATAGCTCCACTTCGCGCCAGGATCGGCGATCAGCGGCAAGGTCGCCAACCGGTCCGCAAAGGCGGCGAGACCGGGTGCGGTCGTGAAGTCCGGGAGCCCCGGCATGGGCATCCGGCTGGCCGACATCGGCATGAGGCCGAGGCGATAATATTCCAGCAGCAGCGGACCTTGGGTGACGATCGAGTAACCGAGGCCCGCGGTGTGGGTCAGCAGGTTGCGGACGGTGATCGGCCGCGTCGCCGGCCGGCTGGCCAGATCCTTCATCGGATCGACCAGCACTTTCGGGTCGGCGAAACCGGGGATGAAATCGGCGATGTTCTGATCGAGCCCGAGCTTGCCGTCCTCGATCAGCATCATCGCCGCCATGCCGGTGATCGGCTTGGTCATTGAATAGATCCGCCACAGCGTGTCGCCGTCGACCCTGGTCGTGCTGTCGCGCGCGATCGTGCCGGCGCCGTACAGCGCGGGCGGACGCGTGCCCTCACCGATCGCGAAGGCGACGCCGGGCAGCCTGCCACCGGCGACATAGGAGTCGAGCAGCGCCTTCGGTTTCGCCCAGTCGCCGTCCGGCAGCCGCGCATGCGCTGGAAAGACGCTGGTCGCCCCCAGTGCGGCCGCGCTGCCGAGGAAGGCGCGGCGGTCAAGCTGCAACGGTCGCATCACCATATTCCTCCCGCGCAACCCGCGCCGCCTTCATGAACACCGTCGGCAGTCCGGCCGCGTCGAGCCGGTCGCGCGGCCACCATTCCCCGTCGAGTTGCAAGGTGCAATGCTTTTCCACCCGCGCGGCGGCGATCGCGAGATCGAGCGCGAAATGGGTGAAGACATGGTCGGCATGCGATTCGAGCATCACCCAGTCCAAAGCCGCCGGTGCCTGTTCGAGTCCCGGCGCGGTCGCCGACCACGGCCCGGTCGGCAAGGCGCGCATGCCGCCGAGCAGGCCCTTCGGCGGCCGCCGGACGAGCAGGACGTCGTCGCCGCGCGCGATCCAGAAGATCGTGCCATGACGCTGCGGCCTGGCTTTCTTCGCCGTCTTGCGCGGGAAGCCGGCAGGATCTCCCGATGCCTGGCCGGCGCAGTGCGCACTCAGCGGACAGACCAGGCAGGACGGGTTGCGCGGACTGCAGATCGTCGCACCGAGATCCATCATCGCCTGCGCGAAATCGCCCGGGCGGCGCTGCGGCGTCAACGTCTCGGCGAGCGCGCGCAGCTGCGGTTTCGCCGCCGGCAGTGCCGCATCGACTGCGAACAGCCGCGCGACGACGCGCTCGACATTGCCGTCGACCACCGTCGCCGGCCGGTCGAAGGCGATCGCGGCGACCGCGGCGGCGGTATAGGCGCCGATGCCGGGCAGTGCGCGCAGCCCGGCCTCGTCATCGGGAAACGCGCCGAGCGCCGCGACCGCGCGCGCGCAGGCGAGCAGATTGCGGGCGCGGGCATAATAACCGAGACCCGCCCAGGCGCTCATCAGTTCGGCATCCTCCGCGGCGGCCAGCGCCGCGACCGTCGGCCAGCGTGTCGTGAATCGCGCGAAATAGGGGGTGACGGCCGCCACCGTCGTCTGCTGGAGCATCACCTCCGACAGCCAGACGCGATAGGGATCGGGCGGCGGCGTTCCGGGCGGGCTGCGCCACGGCAATCTGCGCGCCTGGACATCGTACCAGGCGAGCAGCAGCGGCGCGATCGCGGCTGCCATCGCGGCGGACTTCTTGTCGACGGGCATGGGGTGGCTATGGCATGACTACGCGCATGACGGAACGGCAGGACAAGAAAAGCGGCACGAAGAAGGCGCCGGGCAAGACTCCCGCCGGCGGCAAGGCTCCCGCCGGGGGCAAGACCATGCCGGATGCACCGCGCGGCGGACGCGCGAAAACCGTGTCGGAGATGCTGCCCGACGTCGGCCGCGCGGCGTTTCGCCGGTTCGGCTTCATCCAGTCGTCGATCGTCAGCCGCTGGCCCGAGATCGTCGGCGATCGCTATGCCGGCGCCTCCTCGCCCGAATCGATTCGATTCCCGGCCGGCCGGCGCTCGGACGGGGTGCTCCACCTCGTCGTCACCGGCGCGCATGCGCCGATGATGCAGCACGTCGCGCCGACCATCATCGAACGGGTCAACCGCTTTTTCGGCTATCCGGCGGTGGCGCGGCTTTCTATACGCCATGGCGAGGTTCAACGGCCGGCGGCTCGTCCTGCCCCGCCGCCCTCGCTCACGGCAGTCCCCCGCGAACTCGGCGAAAGCCTGCGCGAGATCGGCGATCCGGAGCTGAAGGCGGTGCTGGAGGCGCTGGCGCGCGGCGTGGCGGCGAGCGAAGGCCCGCCGATGATCGACGGAGGTCGCGAGTGAGCGTGAAGGGATTGGGGTGGAGTGCCGTGATCGCGCTGGCCCTCTCGGCCGGATTTGCGGGCGCGACCGTATCGAAACCGCACAAGCCGGCGGCGCGCAGCGCGGTCAATTGGGCACGGCAGACCAGCATAACCCCCGCCGGGGCCTATGTGCTCGGCAAGCCCGCCGCCAAGGTCCGGCTGGTCGAATATATCAGCTACACCTGCAGCCATTGCGCCGATTATGTCCGCGAAGCGACGCTGCCGCTGAAGACCGGCTATGTCGCACGCGGCCAGGCCGTGATCGAACTGCGCCACGCGGTGCGCGATCCGTTCGACCTGACCGCGACCCTGCTCGCACGCTGCGGCGGGCCTGCCCGATTCTTCGGCAATACCGAGGCGATCATGGCTGCGCAGTCGGTCTGGCTGGCGAAGGCCGACGACTATGACCGGTCGGGCGCGCCGCCATCGATCGACGATGGTCTGCGCGTGATCGCGAGGCTGACCGGGCTCGACCAGTTGATGGTCGCCCGCGGCTATACGCCCGCGCAGATCGACGCCTGCCTGACCAATGACGCGCAGCAGAAGGCGGTCACTGACATGACCAGCGCATCGTTCGCGAAGATCAGCGGCACGCCGAGCTTCGAGCTCAACGGCACGGTGCTCGACGGCGTCCATAGCTGGGCCGCGCTCGAGCCGCAGCTTCAGGCGGCGGTCGCCCGCTGATTATTTTTCCCACGGAGATCATCCCCGACATGCGTATCAAGACCGGACTCATCCTGACGCTCGCCCCGCTGATGCTTGCTCTCGCAGGCTGCGGGGGCGGGGGCGACGGCAACAGCACGACGCCGTCGGCGCAGGTGAGCGCGACCCCGGCGCCGACCGGGCAGGACTGGACGATGACGGTGGTCAAGACCCCCGAGGGCGGCTTCCGCATGGGCAATCCCGATGCCCCGATCAAATTGGTCGAATTCGCGTCGATGACCTGTTCGCACTGCGCCGAATTCGCCGAGAAGGGCATGCCGGCGCTGAAGGCGAACTACATCGCCAGCGGCAAGGTCAGCCTCGAGTTCCGCAACTTCGTGCGCGATTCGGTCGACCTCACCGCGTCGCTGCTCGCGCGCTGCGGTGGCGAGGGGCCGTTCTTCGCGCTGACCGAACAGATGCTCGCCGCGCAGCCAGAATGGATCGCTCGTCTCCAGACACCGGAGGCGCAGCAGGTGATGCAGGGCGCGACGCCCAAGACCCTGTTCACGCTCGCCGCGCAGGTCACCCAGCTCGATCAGTTCGCGCGTCAGCGCGGGATCGCGGCCGACAAGGCCTCGGCCTGCCTGGCGGACACTGCCGAAGCCGAGAAACTGGCCAAGGGCGTCGAGGAATCGCAGAAGAAATATGGCATCACCGGCACGCCGACCTTCCTGATCAACGACAAGGTCGTGCCGAATGCCGCTGCCTGGGAGGCGTTGGAACCGGCGCTGAAGGCCGCCGGCGGATGAGCGCCTGATGCGCGTTGGGGGGCGTCGCCCGAAAGTCCGGCGTTGAAGATCAAGCGACTCAAGCTGGCGGGCTTCAAGAGCTTCGTCGACCCGGCGGAGCTGCGCATCGAGACTGGGCTGACCGGCATCGTCGGCCCCAATGGCTGCGGCAAATCGAACCTGCTCGAGGCGATTCGCTGGGTGATGGGCGAATCGAGCGCGAAGTCGATGCGCGGCAGCGGCATGGACGATGTGATCTTCGCGGGCACCGCCACCCGGCCGGCGCGCGATTTCGCCGAAGTGACGATCCTCACCGAACGCGGCGCCGGTGAAGGCGCCGGTCCGATTGCATCGGCCGGCGACGGCGATGTCGAGGTCATCCGCCGGATCGAGCGGGGCGCGGGCTCGGCCTATCGCGTCAACGGCCGCGACGTGCGCGCCAAGGACGTCTCGCTGATCTTTGCCGACGCGGCGACGGGCGCACACAGCCCGGCGCTGGTCAGCCAGGGTCGGATCGGCGCAATCATCGCCGCCAAGCCTGCCGAACGGCGCGCGATGCTGGAAGAGGCGGCCGGCATCGCCGGGCTTCACGTCCGCCGCCGCGACGCCGAGCAGAAATTGCGCGCCGCCGAAACCAATTTGTCGCGCGTCGACGATCTGCTGGCGGACATGGCGAATCGCGCGGCGGCGCTGAAGCGGCAGGCGCGGCAGGCGGAGAAATACCGGCAGCTGTCCGACCAGATCAAGCTGGCCGAAGGCCGGCTGATCTTCGCGCGCTGGCGCGATGCGGCGGCGGCGGCGGACGCGGCGCGCGCCGAGGCGCAAGCGGCCGAGGCGTTGGTCGCGGTCACTGCCGAGGCGCAGCGCGCGGCGGCGGTCCAGCAGCACGACGCGGCGCAGACGCTCGGCTCGGCGCGCGCCGAGGCATTGCGCACGCGCGAGGCGGCGAACGAAGCCGGCCACCGGCTCACATCGCTGCGCACCGAACGCACCGCGCTCGACCGGCGCATCGCCGAACTCGACTCGGCGGTGGAGCGGCTCGAATCGGACCGCGCGCGCGAGAGCGATCTCGCGCGCGACGCCGCCGAAGCGCTGCAGCGGCTGGGCGAGGAGGGCAAGATTCTCGACGTGCGAATTGCCGCCGCCGAGAAGGATCGGCCCGGGCTCGTCGAGCGGCTGGCACGCGCCGAAGTGGCGACGCGCGACGCCGAAGTGGAACTGGCGCAGGCGCTCGCCGGCCAAGCGAGCGAACAGGCCGAACGGCGTGTCACCGAAGCGGCGATCGCGGCGGCGGCGGCACGGCTGGCGCGCACGACTCGCGATCGCGAGGCGCTCGACCGTGACCGCATCGCGCTTGGCGAGGAAGCCCCTCTGATCGCGCAGCGCGATCTCGCTCGCGACGCGCGCCGGATGGCCGAGCGCCAGGCAGAAACCGCGCTCGCCGCGATCGAACAGACCGAAACCGCGCGACGCGAGGCGGTGGCGGCACGCGACGCCGCCGAAGCCGAAGGGTCGGCGGCGCGGGCGACGCTGGCGGCGCTCGATTCGGAGGTGCGTGCGCTGACGCGCGCGCTCGATCGGGGTGATGCCAAGGCCGTTCGGGCGATCGATCGCGTTCGCGCCGCGCCAGGCTATGAACGTGCGCTCGCGGCAGCGCTCGGCGACGATCTCGATGCCGCCATCGGCGCGCAGGGCAAGAGGCGCTGGGGCGGCGTGGACGTGCTCGACGACGATCCGGCGCTTGCGTCCGGTGGGGAGCGGCTGAGCGATCATGTCGATGCGCCGGTCGAACTCGCCCGCCGGCTGGCGCAGGTCGTCGTAGTCGATGCCGACGACGGCCTGTCGCTGGCGGTGGGGCAAAGGTTGGTCACGCGCGATGGCCGGCTGCGGCGCTGGGACGGCTATGTCGCCGAGGATGTCGGTGCGGCCGCGGCCGAGCGGCTCGTGCGCATCAACCGGCTGGCCGAACTCGAGGCGGCGCTACCTGAGGCCAGATCCGCGGTGGAGGGCGCCGGCGCTGCGCAGGCCGCGGCGGTCACACGCGCCGAAGCGGCCAAGCGCGGCATCGATCAGGCGCGCGCGACGCTCGCGCAGGCTGAGGCCACCGCCCGCAGCGCTATCCGCGGCGAGGATCAGGTCGCCGCGGCGATCGAGCGGCTGGAAACGCGGCGTGAGGAGATCGATCGCCGCATCGCGCGCGCTGAAGCCGACGCCGCCGAAGCGCGGGCCGAGCATGAGGCGGCCCGCGCGGCGTTGGCCGCACTGCCCGACGGATCGGCCACCGCACGACTCGTCGCTGCGCTGCAGAGCGCGAACGAGATCGCCCGCGCGACCAGCGCGCAGCTTCGCGCCGAAGCGGCGACGCTCGATCGCGCGATCGCCGGCGATCGCGAGCGGCGCGACCGCGCGGCCGGCGAAGCGAAGGGCTGGCGATCGCGGGCCGGCGAGGCGGCGCGGCGTATCGAAGAGATGGCGAAGCGGGAGAAGGCGGTCGAGACCGAACGCGCCGCGCTCGCCGATGCGCCGGCCCTGCTCGACGCGCGCATCGCCGCGCTCGAAAAGGACGTGGCACAGCTGACCGCAGCGGCGACGGCCTCTGCCGCCGCCGAGCGCGACGCCGATGCGGCGGTCCGCGCGGCCGACGTGCGGCAGGCCCAGGCCGCCGAGGCACTGTCGACCGCGCGCGAGGCGCGCGCCGGTGCCGTCGCGCGCGCCGAGAATCAGGAGACGCGGCGAATCGAGATGGGCCGGATCTCGGGCGAGCGCTTCGAATGTCCGGCACCGGTGCTCCCCGAAAAGCTCGGCTTCACGAGCGCCGAAGTCGGCGATGCCGGCGCCGAATCGGGCCGGCTCGAGCGGCTGACTGCCGAGCGCGAGCGGATCGGCCCGGTCAATCTCGTCGCCGAGCAGGAATTGCGCGAAGTGGAGGAAGAGCATGACCGCACCGCCGCCGAGCGCGACGAGCTGGGCCAGGCGATCAACCGGCTGCGCGGATCGATCGGCAGCCTCAATCGCGAGGGCCGCGCGCGGCTGCTGGCGGCGTTCGAAGCGGTCGATGGCCATTTCAGGCGGCTGTTCACGACGTTGTTCGCCGGCGGCGAGGCGCATCTCGCTCTGATCGATTCGGAGGATCCGCTGGAGGCGGGACTCGAGATCATGGCGCAACCGCCGGGCAAGAAGCTGGCCGCGCTGACCTTGCTGTCGGGCGGCGAGCAGGCGCTAACTGCGGTCGCCCTGATCTTCGGCCTGTTCCTGACCAACCCGGCGCCGATCTGCGTGCTCGACGAGGTCGACGCCCCGCTCGACGACGCCAATATCGAGCGCTTCTGCGACCTGCTCGACGCGATGACGCGCGAAACCGACACACGCTACCTGATCGTCACCCACAACGCCGTGACGATGGCGCGCATGCACCGGCTGTTCGGCGTGACGATGATCGAACAGGGCGTCAGCCGGCTGGTGTCGGTCGATCTCGGTGGTGCGGAGCGGTTGTTGGCGGCGGAATAGGCTCCCCCCTCCGTTCGGGCTGAGCTTGTCGAAGCCTACCTTCTATCGGTCAGTTCGACAGCCATTGCAGAGAAGAAAAAGGCTTCGACAAGCTCAGCCCGAACGGGATGGGATCAATCCTCGCCGCGCTTGCGCGCTTCCGGGTAGGTCCCCAGCACGCGCGTCCACTTGGTATGGAACTTCAGTTCCTCCAGCGAACGATTGACCGCGGGATCGTCGGGATGGCCTTCGATGTCGGCGTAGAATTCGGTCGCGGCGAAGCTCGCGCCGCGCTGATAGCTTTCCAGCTTGGTCATGTTGACGCCATTGGTCGCGAAGCCGCCCAGCGCCTTGTAGAGCGCGGCGGGGATGTTCTTCACCTCGAAGATCAACGTGGTCATGAACGGCCCGGGGCCGGCCACCGGGCCATTGCCGCGCGCCAGCACGACGAAGCGGGTCATGTTGTGCGCGGCGTCCTCGAGGCCCTCGGCGAGCACCGGCAGGCCATAGATCTCGGCGGCGAGCGGCGGCGCGATCGCTGCGACTGCGGGATCGCCCATCTCGGCGATCAGGGCGGCGGCCCCGGCGGTGTCGGGGTAGGGGATCGGCTTGATGCCGCGCGCGCGCAGCCAGTGGCGGCACTGGCCCAAGGCCTGCGGATGGCTCATCGCCTCCTTCACCTCGGCGCCGGCGGTCACGCCGATCAGGCAATAGCGGATCGCGAGGAAATGCTCGCCGGTGATCACCAGCCCCGATTCGGGGAGCAGGAAATGCATGTCGGCGACGCGGCCGTGCAGCGAATTTTCGATCGGGATGATCGCGCAGTCGGCGCGGCCGTCGCGAACCGCGTCGATCGCATCCTCGAAGCTGAAACAGGGCAAAGGCAGCGCGGCCGGGAAGGCCTGGCTGACCGCGATATGCGAGTTGGCGCCCGGCGCACCCTGGAAGGCCACCGCCCTCGCCGGCTCGCGGGCCGCGGCGGCGACCATCTCGGCCACGATCGGGCGGGCGGGTGCGGGATAGCTTTCCATGATGGCGTGGGCGCTTAAAGCTGCCATGGCGCAACCGCAAGCGCCAGACCCCAAGCGCACGAACGATTGCGCGCTCCGGACCCAAGCGCGCTTGCGCGCTTGCGCGCCCGATTCTATGGGAGGCGCGCTTCTCACGCAGGCGCAGCATATTTTTTCGAAAGGTTCGGGGGCGCATGGACGACCGCTTCAACACGATCTCAGGCTGGGTGCTCGCCGGCGGCATCGCCGCGCTGGGCCTTTCGATCCTGTCGGGCGAATATTTTCACGCCGAACGGCCGGAGAAGATGGGCTACCCGATCGAGGGTGTCGAAGTGGAGGGCGAAGCCGGCGCGGCCGAGGCCGGCCCGCCGATCGCGACGCTGCTGCCCGCCGCCGATCCGGCCAAGGGCGCCGAAGTGTTCAAGAAGTGCGCGGCCTGCCACACCGTCAACCAGGGCGGCGCCAACGGCATCGGCCCGAACCTCTATGGCACGATGGGCGAGCCGATCGGCGAGGGCAAGGCGGGCTTCGCCTTCTCCGATCCGCTCAAGGCCGTCGGCGGCAATTGGGACTTCGACAAGATGAATGCGTGGCTGACGTCGCCGCGCAAATTCGCGCCGGGCACCAAGATGACCTTCGCCGGCCTGTCGAAGGCTGAAGATCGCGCCAATCTGATGGTCTATCTGAACCAGCAGGGTTCGAACATTCCCCTGCCGGCAGCGCTTGCCGCCGCTACCGCGACCGACGCGCCTGCCGAAGCCAATGCGACCGCGCCTGCCGAGGGCAATGAAGCGGCGCCTGCGGCTGCCAACGCAACTGCCGCCCAATAGTCGGCATGCCGTCCCGGCGGATTGCGCGCCGGGACGTCTGCGGGGTTCAGGCGTAGAAGTCCTGGACGATCGCCCACGCCTCGTCGGCGCTGTCGACATAGCGGAAGAGGTCGAGATCGCGGGCGGAGATCACGCCCTCCTCGGCGAGCGCGTTGAAATCGACCACCCGCTCCCAGAATTCCTGCCCGAACAGCAGGATCGGCAGCCGCTTGACCTTGCCGGTCTGGACCAGGGTCAGCGCCTCGAACAGTTCGTCGAACGTGCCGAAGCCGCCGGGGAATACGGCGAGCGCCCGCGCGCGCAGCAGGAAATGCATCTTCCTGAGCGCGAAATAGTGGAACTGCATCGATAGTGAAGGGGTGACGTAAGGATTCGGCGCCTGCTCGTGCTGGAGCGTGATGTTCAGTCCCACCGTCTCCTGCCCCATGTCGACCGCGCCGCGATTCGCCGCCTCCATGATCGAGGGACCGCCGCCCGAACAGACCACGAAATGGCGCTTGCCCTCCTCGTCCCGCGGCGCCGCGCTGGCGAGTCGCGCGAGGTCGCGGGCGATGTCGTAATATTTCGACTTGGCGATCAGCCGCTCGGCCACCTTGCGGCCTGCCTCGTCGGTGGCGATATCGAGCAGCGCCTGCGCCTTGGCCGGCTCGGGGATCCGCGCCGAACCGTAGAAGACGAACATCGAGGCGATACCGGCCGCGTCGAGCATCAGTTCGGGCTTCAGCAGCTCGAGCTGGAAGCGGACCGGCCGGAGATCCTCGCGCAGCAGGAAGTCCATGTCCTGGAAGGCCAGCCGATAGGCGGGATCCTCGGTCTGCGGCGTGCCGACCACATGCTTGGCGGATTCGGCGTCCTGCGCGGCGGGCGCGAACGTGCGATCGGGGATTCTTCCGTCTGTCATCCGGCCGGTGTTAGGCGAGAAACGGAGCGGGTGAAAAGGCTTTCGCGGGTGAGGTGCGCGAGCGGCAGTCCGCTGCCCCGAAACAACTCAGGATCATTTTGAGGGGACGTCGATGCGCGATACGGCATGGCGCATCATCGACAAGCCTATCACTTGGTGATAGTGAAAGGTTCGATGCGGGTTTTCAAAGGCAAGCAATTCAGTCGTTGGGCAGCAGCCGAAGGAATAAGCGAGGCCGATCTCTGCCAGGCAGCTGGCGAGGCGTTCGCCGGGCAGTTCGAGGCCGATTTGGGTGGTTACCTCTTCAAGAAGAGAATCAGCCGTAGCGGCGGCGGGAAGTCAGGCGGCTATCGTACGATTCTGGGATTCAGAAAGGCGAATTCAGAGAGAATTTTCTACCTCTACGGTTTTCCGAAGAATGTGCGAGCCAACATCACGGCCAGAGAGCAGACCGCCCTGGCTACCAACGCTGCGTTTTTGACCGGCTCGACGGACGATCAGATTGACGCATTGAAGCTGAAAGGCACGATCATCGAGTTGGAGTGCGGAATATGAGCGAAATCCTCGATATAGCCCATGAAATGGCCATCGACCTCCACGAGGTGGGCGCCATGGACGCGATCACGATGCGCATGATGGATGAATTGTGCCTGCCCGCGAAGCGGGTCTTTACGGCCGATCAGGTCCGGCGGATCCGCGCCAGGACCCGCATGAGCCAGCCCGTCTTCGCGCTCCTCCTCGGTGTCGGCGCCAATACCGTCGCGCAATGGGAGCAGGGCAACAAGAAGCCGGGCGGATCATCGGCGAGGCTGCTCGATGTCATTGATCGCAAGGGTGTCGCGGCGATCGCATAGCCGCCCGATCGTTTACTTGCAGAACGGCCCGCGCCCCATGTCGAAGTGAAAATGATTGGCGTGGACGCTGTTGTAGTCCGGCCCGAGCGTCGTCTTGAAGCGCTTGCAGCCCGAATCGTGGATCGCGCGCAGGAAGCGGCGGACATCCTCGTCCGGGCCGTTCCAGCCGCCGAGCACGGTGATCCGCCGGCCGTCGGCCAGCACGAAGGCGGCGACGTCGACGGCATTGGCATAAGCGTGCTGCGACAGCCGGCCGGTCGCGGCGCCGTTGACGTTGCGGCAATTATAGGTGCCGAAGCTCTCGATCCGGATGACTTCGGACCGCAGATAGACGCGCGCGGCGGGCAGCACGCCATAGCGCGCCCAGGCGGCGAAGGTCTGCGCCAGCGGGCAGCGCATCGCGCCCAGATTGGTCACCGGCACGCCGACATTCTGCAACTGTACCGATCCGAACGCCAGGCAGCCGCCGCCGAAATTGCGGTCGGGCAACGGCGTGAACTGGAAGCCGGCGGAACCCATATTGGCCATGCATTGCTTGGTCACGGCGGCTTCGATCCCGGGAAAATCGAGATCGGTCGCGCGCGCCGGCGGATGATAGGATCTGGCGGGTTTGATTCGTTTGGCCGGCTTGCGATCGTCGCCGCCGATGCAGCCACCCAGCAGGAGGGACAGGGCGACGATGGCGATGGATGCGCTACGGAACATGACCCGGAGTAGAGGCCGGAAACGGTTAACGTCGCGCTAAGATTGATCAGATCTGCGACAGAAGCCCTTGTTCGGTCAGATAGCCGGTGACGAGCCGCGCCGGCGTGACATCGAACGCCGGGTTGTAGGCCGGCGAGCCGGTCACCCGAACGCTGCCGATCGTGCCGTCGGCGCCGGGACCCGCGAGCATCGCCAGTTCTTCGGGGTCGCGATCCTCGATCGGCACCAGATTGCCGCTCGCCATCGTGCGGTCGATCGTCGTGTAGGACAAAGCGACGTAGAAGGGCACGCCGGTATCATGGGCGGCCAGCGCCTTCAGATAGGTACCGATCTTGTTGCAGACGTCGCCGTTCGCGGTCACGCGGTCGGTGCCGACGATCACCGCATCGACCTGTCCGCGCGCCATCAGCAGTCCGCCGGCACTGTCGGCGATCACCGTGTGCGGCACGCCATGGCCGGCCAGTTCGAATGCGGTCAGCAACGCCCCCTGGTTGCGCGGGCGGGTCTCGTCCACCCACACATGCAGGGGCAGGCCCGCATCATGGCCGAGATAGATCGGTGCGGTGGCGGTGCCATAGGCGACGGTCGCCAGCCAGCCCGGGTTGCAATGGGTGAGGATGTTGAGTGGCCGTCCCGGATTGGCGGCGTGGAGTTCGCGCAGCAAGGCCAGGCCGTGGCCGCCGATCGCGCGATTGAGTTCGACATCCTCGTCGGCGATCGCGTCGGCGCGCAGGAAGGCGGCCTCGCCGCGTCCGCCTGGCGCCAGCCGCTGCACCGCGGTGACGATCTCGTCGAGCGCCCAGCGCAGATTGACCGCGGTCGGGCGGGTCGCGAGCAGCAGCTCATAGGCCAGATCGAGTCCGGAATCGGAGGGATCGGCGACGAGCGCCATCGCCAGTCCATAAGCCCCGGTCACGCCGATCAGCGGCGCGCCGCGCGTCCACATCTCGCGGATCGCCCGCGCTGCATCGTCGGCCGAACGGAGCTCGACCCACAGCACTTCCCACGGCAGCCGCCTTTGATCGAGGATGCGCACGCCGCGGCCGTCGGCGGTCCGCGCGATCGAACGGATTTCGATCCCGTCCAGTTTCATACGGCGCGCTTCAAGGCGCGATCCGGTCGAACGACACGGCCTCGCCGGCATCGCCCGTCCGGTCGATCAGAATGGCGCGCATGCCGGCCGCTCGCGCTGCCGCAATTTCGGCGGGCGCGTCGGAGAGGAAGAGAATCGACTCGGCCGGCTGACCGATCGCCCCCGCGATACGCGCATAGGAAGCCGCTTCACGCTTGGGACCGATGCTCGTATCGAACCAGCCCGAAAACAGCGGCGCCAGATCGCCCGCGCAGCTATGGCCGAAGATCAGCTTCTGCGCGGCGACCGACCCCGACGAATAGACGTAGATGTCGATGCCCTGCGCCTTCCAGCGTGCGAGCGCTGCCGGCACGTCCGGATAGACATGGCCGGTCAGACTGCCGTCGGCATAGCCTTCGGCCCAGATCATGCCCTGCAGCGCCTTGAGCGGCGTTTCCTTGGCATCCTCGTCCATCCAGCGCAGCAGTGTCGGCACCTTGTCGCCGGGAACATCGGCGATCACCGGCGCCACGTCACCGGCATGCGTCGCGACATAATCGGCAAGCCGCGCACGGGCATAAGGATACAAGGTGTCGGTCACGAAGGCGATGCTGCTGGTCGTGCCCTCGATGTCGGTCAGCACCGCGCGTGCGCGCCCGATCGTCTCTGCGTTCATTCAGGCGGCCACCGGCTCGTGCCGCGGAAAGCGATCGGCGATGCCGTCGCCGGTAAAGTGCGCAACCCATCCGTCGGGGTTGGTGAACAGTCTGATCGCGGCGAAGCGCGGCGCCGGTCCCATATCGAACCAGTGGCGGATTCCCGCCGGCACCGAAATCAGATCGTTGCGCGTGCACAGCATGTTGTAGATTCGGCCATCCTGGCGCAGCGTGAACAATCCTTCGCCCTCGACGAAGAAGCGCACTTCGTCCTCGCCATGACTATGTTCGGACAGGAATTTCCGGCGCAGCACCGCACGGTCGGGATGGTCGGGCGCCATCCGGACGATGTCGACCGCGGCATAGCCGCGTTCGGATTGCAGCCGCGCGATCTCGGGCGCGTAGGCGGCCAGCACGGCTGCGTCGTCGGCATCGTCGGCGAGCGCGACATCGGCCTGCCAGCGCTCGAAGCGGACGCCGATCGCTGCCAGTGCGGCGGCGATCGCCGCCTGATCCCCGGTCACCGACAGCGGCGTCGCCGGATCGCTTTCGGCGTAGATTTCAAGCCGGCTCATGTTCCGCTCCTGAAGGCGCGTTCGGCGCGTTCGGCCTCGATCAGCCATTCGGTCGCCTCGACCACGCGCTCGGCCTCGGCGATGTCGCGGCCCCAGCCGTAGAGGCCGTGACCGCGAATGAAATAGGCGGGCGGCGCCGGCTCGGCAAGCAGGCGCGGGCCGATCGCGGCCGCGATCTCGGCCATGTCCTGGCTGTTGTCGACGATCGGCAAGGTCATCACGGCCGCGTGCGTCGTGACGCCGGGCCATGCCTTCATCAGCTCATGACCCGCGACCGTCCAGCCATCGGCGCCGGTCATTGCGCGAGTCATGCCGACGCTCGAAGGCGAATGGCTGTGCAGCACCGCGCCGACGGCGGGAAAATCGCGATAGAGCATCAGGTGCAGCGCGGTCTCGGCCGAAGGTCTCTTGCCGTCGAGCGGGGCGCCGGCGAGGTCGACGATCATCACGTCGTCGATGGTCAACCGACCCTTGTGGCGCCCCGAGACGGTGACCGCGATCGTGCCGTCCGCCAGCCGGGCCGAATAATTGCCGCTCGTCGCCGGCGCCCAGCCTTTGGCGTCGAATGCGCGGCCCAGCGCGACGATCGCTTCGGCGGCGTGTTGCAGGTCGGGTAAGGCCATGGCGTCCAGTGCATAGCGACTGTGACGCGCGGATGACAGGTCAGTTGCCCGACAGTTCGGCCTCGCGCCTGCGATAATGATCGAGCACCGCCTGGCGATCGACGGCGAGCTTGTCGAGTGTCGTCAGCCACTCCGTCTGCGCCTTACGGACCGCCGCGGGATTGCGCGAAATCTGGACCGCCGTCCTGAACAGCAGTTCCAGATTATAGTCCTTGATCGCGAGGCTACGGTCGCCGCACACCAGCAGCCGGCTGCCCGACAGCCGGCCCGTACATTTGAAAGTGGAGACGGTGGAGGCGGCAAGCGCGTCGGTTGGCGGCACGAGTCCCGGCGGTGACGGAACGCCCGTGGACGGGGCGCCGCTGCCGCCCGCCGTGGTGCGGCCGGCAGGTGGGGACGTCCCCCCGGTCCATACCGGTCCCGAAACCTCTGCTTGCTGGCGCGTGCGATCCCTGGCGCGCGGGGCCATGACCCGTTGCACCTCCTCCACCTTCGCACCACTCGGCTTGAGCATCATCGCCAGACCGGTGCCCAGCCCCGCGATCAGCACGCCGACTCCCAATACGCCGACCATGATGACGCGGGATGCCCGGCGCCGCTCGGCCTTCAGCGGGCAAGCGCTCTCGCTGCAGCGGATGAGCGAGGCCTTGCCGTCCTTGCCGAACAGCATCTGGCCGCATTTACCGCATTCGATATCGTCCATGAAACTCTCCGAACATCATCATGACATGGATCGGGTTAACAAGCGGTTTGCCATAATGTGGCGCGAGTCTACGCTCGGCCACCACGCTGGAGGAATGCGATGAAGGCACTGAAGGCGATCGGTGTGGCGGTGCTGCTGGCGCTGACCGCGGCCGGCGCATGGTTTTACGCCTCCCCTGGCTGGACGGTCGAGCGGATGCAGGCGGCTGCCGCGGCGAAGGATGCCACCTTGTTGTCGAGCTATATCGATTTCCCGGCGTTGCGCGCCGATCTGAAGCGCAAGCTGCCGGGCCATCTCATGGCGCGCGCCAGGGAGAGGAATGACGGTCTCGGGCGATTGGAAGCTGCGATCGGCGGCGTTCTGATCGGGCCGATCGTCGATACGATCGTGACGCCGGAAGCGCTTCGCCTGGCCTTTGCGCCGGGTCCGGCGACGGCGGTCGACGACGCGACCGGCACGCAGGCACGGCCGCCGGGCGTGCGATTGGGCAAGAATCCCGTGATCACCCGGCGCGGCCTCTCGGAATTCGTGGTCGGTCCGCGTGGCAAGGCGGGCGGACTCGTGTTCCGGCGATCCGGCCTGAGCTGGCGGCTGAGCGGCATCGATTTCCCGGCGGACGATCTGCCTGAAACGTCTTGAATCTGAAACGGTCTGAACCGGAGACGCACCGAAGCCACCGCGATGCACCCTGTCGCGCCACAGGGCGACCCGCTATCCTGTCGCGATGACCATGCTCGCTTCGATCGATCGCCGCTTCCGTCACACCCTGCTCGCCGCCGCCGCACTTGCCGGCCTCCTGGTCGCCGGCCCTGCCGCCGCCAGTCCGTCGACCGATCTTGCAGCGCTGATCGCCGAGCATTGGCAATGGTGGCTCGCACATAATCCGGTGACCGCCACCAGCCTGGGCGACCGGCGGTTCGACGATCGCATCGGCGACATCAGCCTGGCCGGGCAGGATCGCGACGCCATCGACGCGCGCGCGTTTCTGAAGCGGCTGGCAGCGATCGACGATGCCGGGCTGAACCCGGCCGAACGCACCGACAAGGCGGTGCTGGTGCGGATGCTCGACGAACAGGCGCAGCTCGTTCGTCACGGTCAGCGCATGATGCTATTCACCACCTACGCCAGCTGGTACCAGAATTTCGCCGGACTGGCGGACGGCCTGCCGTTCCGCACTCGCGCCGATTTCGACAGCTATCTGAAGCGTCTGGCGCTGTTTCCGGCGATGGATCGCGAAGGGATCGCGATCACGCGGCAGGCCGTGGCGGCAGGCTATGCGCAGCCCTGCGTCACGATGGCCGGTCTCGAGCGGTCGGCGCGCGGCGTGATCGCCGACAGGCCCGAGGACTCGCGCTTCTACGCACCCTTCCTGGGCCAGCGGCCGACCGACATGAGCGAGGCCGACTGGACCGCGGCGAAGACCAAAGCGCGCCAGCTGATCGTCGCGGTGCTCGATCCCGAATATCGTGCGCTCGCCGACTATTTCGCCACGGATTATGTGCCGAAATGCCGCAAGTCGGTGGGCATATCCGACACGCCCGGCGGGGCCACTTATTATGCGTGGCGGGCGAAGGTGGAGACCACCACCGACATGTCGCCCGAAGCGATCCATCAGCTCGGCCTGTCGGAGGTCGCGCGCATCCGGACCGAGATGGACAGCGTGGCGAAAACCGCCGGCTTTGCCGACCGCGAGCGCTTCATCGCCGCGCTGCGCAGCGATCCGAAATATTATGCCAGATCGTCGCAGGCGCTGATGGCGGCGGCCGCGCTCACCGCCAAGACGATCGACGGCAAGATGCCCGGACTGTTCGGCCGGCTGCCGCGGCTGTCCTATGGCGTCCGCGCGATCCCCGCCGAAATCGCCGAGGGTACGACCACCGCCTATTACAGCGCCGGATCACCCGACAGCGGCATCGCCGGCACCTATTACGTCAACACGTCGAAGCTCGATCAGCGGCCGCTCTGGGAGCTGCCAGCGCTGACCCTGCACGAGGCGGTGCCCGGGCATCACCACCAGATCGCGCTGCAGCAGGAACTCGACCTGCCCGATTTCCGCAAGCACGCCGCCGCCTTCACCGTCTTCACCGAAGGCTGGGCGCTCTATGCCGAGCGGCTCGGCCTGGAAATCGGACTCTATGACACGCCCGAGAAACAGATGGGCCGGCTGTCCTACGAGATGTGGCGCGCCTGCCGGCTGGTGGTCGATACCGGCATCCACGCCAAGGGCTGGAGCAAGGCGCAGGCCGTGGCGTTCATGCGCGACAACACCGCGCTGACCGACGCCAATATCGATGCCGAGGTCAATCGCTACATCTCATGGCCGGGTCAGGCGCTGGGTTACAAGATCGGCGAGATCCGTATTCGTGCGCTCCGTGCGAAGGCGGAGGCGGCGCTGGGACCGAAGTTCGACCTGCGCCGTTTCCACGATGCGGTACTCGCGCAGGGATCGGTGCCGATGGACGTACTCGAGGCCCAGGTGAACGGCTGGATCGCCGAAGAGGCGAAGCGATGAACGTTCAGGGGACCTTGCGCCCTTCCGCCTTCGCCTGCGCTTTCTCCTCGCGCGCCTGCCGCAGGATTTCGCCGTAGCATCCCGTCCAGCCGCCCGCGCCCGACGGCGAGCAGCTGTTGGTTCCCGAGCGGCCGGCATATTCGATCGAGGTGGCGCGCGATGCCCAGCTGGCATTGGCCGAGCTCGGACTTGGCGCGCGCAGCTCCTTGGGGATGCGATAGCGCTCGCTCTCCGGCTTGCGTGCGCACACCACGATTTCCTCGCCCGATCCGCTGGTCGGGCACGGATCGTCGCCATAGACGATCAGCACGCGATCGGCGCTCTGGGCTGCCGCCGGGGCGGCGTAACCGGCCACTGCCACTATGACCGCGGCCGCGATGGGAGTGATCAGCCTGAAGCGCGTCATCGCCCGTTCCTTCCGTTCCGTTCGCTCGACGCACGGCGCCGACGCAGGACCAAGATAAGCGCTTCGCGGGGGAATCCTATCCGCTTCGACGCTTAAATGCGATTGGCCTATATACGTTTGGAGAGCGCGATCGCGGTGCGGCAGCCGAGGCGGATCGCGGCGCTCATCAGCGGCCAGGCCGGCGCGCGCTCCGCACCCTCGGCGATCGCGGTGTCGCGATGCTCCACCTCCTCCGCCCTGAAATCGGCGATATGGGCGGACAGCGCAGGGTCGCCGTCGCCCAGCCGCTCGAGCTGCTCGCCATAATGGCGATCGATCTCGGTCTCGATCGCGGCGGTGCAGGCCATCGCCGCCTCGGGGCCGATCGCGGCCGTCACCGCCCCCAGCGCGAAGCCCGCCACCTTCCAGAACGGTTGCAGCAAAGTCGGGCGCACGCCGCGTTCGACGATCATCGCGTCGAACAGCTTGCGATGGCGTTCTTCCTGCGTGGCCATGCGCGCGATGATCCGCGCCGCGGGGCTGCGATCGCCCATCACCGCGAGTTGCCCGGCATAGATCCGGGTCGCGCCATATTCGCCGGCCTGATCGACGCGCAGCATCGATGCCGTGTCCGCCGCGGGATCGCCGGGTCGCGTCATGCTGCCTTCCTTCCTCGTCCGGCCAGCAGCCACAGCACCAGCAGGCCGCCGCCGATCGAGAAGATCGCGTTGAAGCCGGCGAGCGAAATGCCGGCAAGCGTCCATTGCGCCTGGTCGCAGCGGATCAAGGGCGCATTCATGATGCTCTCCAAAGTGGCACTGCCGGCCGTGCTCGAACAGGTGGTGAAGCCTTCCCACCAGCCATATTCGACGCCGGCATGAAAGGCGCCGATGCCGCCGCTGATCAGGATCGCGATCGCGGCCAGCGCGACGAGCGGAGCTGCTGCCGCGCGCCGGCCCAGCAGCAGCGCGACGATCGAGAAACCGATCGCCGCCTCGTGCGGCCAGCGCTGCCAATAGCACATCTCGCACGGGAACAGGCCGAACCCATGCTGCGACACCAGTGCGCCGCCGAGCAGGGCGGCCGGGATCAGCAGTGCGAGCACACGGGCAAGCGAAGACGCGGTCACCGGCTTCGCGGCTCCCCGGTCGCTGACGGCGTCGGGCCGGTCGCGGGCTGCGTCCGGCCGGCCGCCCTGGCCATTTGCGGTGCCTTGCCGATCCGCGAAATCGTCTTCAGCGCATAATAGAGCTGATAATCGTCGATGCCCTGCTTCTTCAGCAGCTCGGGTGTCGCGGTGAAGCGCGGATCGTCCCGGCCGTCGGTCTCGAGCACGCTGTTGTCGATCTTGGCGTCGTTGATCAGATGGCGGCGCAGATCGGCCTCGCGGAAGCGCGGCCGCGTCTTGTAATCGGGATCCGAAAGCTGGGGCACCTGGATGTCGGGCTCGATGCCGCCCTCCTGCACCGAACGGCCCGATGGCGTGTAATAGCGCGCGGTGGTCAGCCGCAGCGCGGTCGTCTCGCTCAGCGGCAGCAAGGTCTGCACCGATCCCTTGCCGAAGCTGCGCTCGCCCATCACCAGCCCGCGATGATGATCCTGCAGCGCGCCGGCGACGATCTCCGCCGCCGAAGCCGATCCCGCGTCGATCAGCACGACGATCGGCAGGCCGCGCGTATTGTCGCCCGGTGTCGCGTCGAACCTTTCATAGTCGCCGCGCTGCCGTCCGCGCTGTTCGACGATCTTGCCGCGCTCGAGGAACACGTCGGACACGTCGACCGACTCGTCGAGCAAGCCGCCCGGGTTGGAGCGGAGATCGATCACATAGCCGGTCGGCGCATGGCCCAGCGACTTCTCGATGCCGGCGATCGCCGCGCGCACGGCCTGGCCGGTATTGTTGGAGAAAGCGTTGATGTTGATCACGCCCACCCCGTCCTTGACCTCCCACTTCACCGGTTTGAGCTCGATGTTCTCGCGGATGATGGTCACGTCGAACGGCTGATCGCGCCCCGGCCTGACGATCGTCAGACGTACGCTGGTGCCGGGCCGGCCACGCATCTGATCGACCGCGTCGTCCAGCGTGCCGCCATAGATCAGCTTGCCGTCGAGATGGGTGATATAATCGCCGGCCTTGATGCCGGCGCGATCGGCCGGCGTATCCTCGGTCGGCGTCACCACCTTGACCGCGCCATCCTCAGCCTGGACGGTCAGGCCGAGGCCGCCATAGCTGCCCTCGGTCTGGGTACGCATCGACTGGAAATCGCGCGCGTCGAGATAGGAGCTGTGCGGATCGAGGCTGGCGAGCATGCCGTCGATCGCGCCCTTGATCAGTTTCTCGTCGTCGATCTTGTCGACATAGTCGGCGCGCACCTTCTCGAACACTTCGGTGAACAATTCGAGTTCGCGCGAGGTCTGCCCGTCGACGCTCGCTAGCGCCGCGGTTGCGACGGGCAGCAGCGCAACCGCGGAAATCAGCGCGGTGGCGCGCAGCAGCGAATTGCGCATCAATTGTCGGCTCATCTCAGCGCCTCCTGGCTGCAACGGGTGCAGCGGTGCCCGGCGGGCCGCCCAGCCGTTCCAGCGTCCGCACCGCATAGGACATCTGGAAATCGGTGACGCCCTGTTTCTTCAGTTCCTCGGCCGTGGCCTTGAAGCGCGGATCGGTATCGGTATCCGCCTCGAGAATCGCCTGGTCGACTTTCGCCTCGCGGACGATCTGGCGGCGCAGGTCGGCGAAGCGGCTCGGATCCGCCTTGGGGCGGTCGGCATCGGACAATTGCGGCACCGGCAGATCGGGTTCGATCCCCTTCTCGTCGACCGACTTGCCCGATGGCGTGAAATAGCGGCTGGTGGTGATCCGGATCGAACCGCCGGCGTCGAGCGGCACAACCGTCTGGATCGTGCCCATGCCATAGCTCTGCGCGCCCATCACCAGCGCGCGATGATTGTCCTGCAGCGCGCCGGCAACGATCTCGGCGGCGGCTGCGCTGCCCTCGTCGATCAGCACGACGATCGGCAGGCCGGCGGCGAAATCGCCCTTCTTCGCGTTGGCGCGTTCGATATCGGCGGTGTCGCGGCCGCGCTGCGAGACGATCTCGCCCTTGTCGAGCAAGGCGTCTGCCACCTGCACCGACGCGTTGAACTCGCCGCCGGCGTTCGAGCGCAGATCTAGGACATAGCCGAGCGGCGGATGGCCGAGCTGGCGCCCGACCGCCTCGATCGCCGCGCGCAATTCGGCAGCGGTGCGCTGGTTGAAGCCGTTGACGTCGAGGATGCCGACATTGTTTTCGACGCGCCAGGCGACGGTCTGCGTCGTCGGCAGCGCGCGAACCATGTCGACGTCGAACGGCTTGGTCCGGCCGCGTCGCGCGATCGTCAGC
>Ga0307513_10001266_pt1 | contig 36616 bp, 26 predicted proteins | sample 15_EM_MG_FD_202174 | JGI IMG/M metagenome (GOLD analysis project Ga0307513, IMG submission 202174) | Populus trichocarpa ectomycorrhiza microbial communities from riparian zone in the Pacific Northwest, United States - 15_EM | ecosystem: Host-associated > Plants > Roots > Unclassified | place... | reverse complement strand
TCCTTGGTAGAAAGCTTTGCCCCCCAGGTCCACAGTGGTGCCTATTATCGGATTGTGTGACCAGACGCACCTTACCACTTTCTCCAGAGGGAAGAACGCCTGGCTGGTATACATGACGATCGGCAATATCCTTTCGAGGACAAGAAGCAGCCCTGCCAAGATGCCAATCGTGCTTCTGGCATTGCTTCCAGTACCGCCAAAGTTCACTGGCGAATCAGCCCGTGCCAACGAAGCCCCGCGGCAGACCAACGTGGATGTCCTGCTGGCTGTCTTCGATCTTGTCCTGGCACCATTACAGCAGGTTGCCCGAGAAGGAAAGGTAATGGATTGTGCAGATGGCAAAACACGGTTTTGTTTTCCCATGTTGTCGGCCAGGATCGCGGATCATGCTGAGCATGCAGCCTTGCAAGGAATAGGCAGTAGGTCATGACCAAAGTGTGAGGTTCTGTGCGAGGAGCTCGGTGGGGATCTGCGGGGGATGTATGAGACTCGCGACTACATGCTATACAGAGAGAAAGCATTCATGCATGAGCCGGCAGAAGCGGCCGGCATTGCAGAATACCTTCCGAGGTTGGGCGTGAAAATAGGAAACAATGTATTCACCAGACTCGACCGAGTAAGCCCCGCGGACCTACACAAGCCGGACCTCTGGCACAACATCTACCTTGGCTTATTCAAACATATGATGGAATGGGTGGAAGGTTTCCTGAAAAAGCATAAACGGCAGCAGGCATTCGACGGTGCTTGGAAAGAAATGCCTCCTTACACCGGATTCAGCGTACCGAGAAAGGCCCATCGCGAAATCACATAATGGCAAGGAAAGGAGATGCGTGATCTCAGCCGTTCTATATCAGCCGTATTGGCGTCCACATTGCCAAATCCGGACAGTTCTCCGTATCAGGATTTCAAGAGCGCTTTGAAGTGTATTAGCGCGCTGGTGGACTTCACTCTCATGGCTCCATATCGCAGTCATACACCAGACACACTTTCCTATATGGAAAGCTACCTGCAGACATTTCACTGGACAAAGGTCATTTTTCTTGAGTTTCGTACCTTGAAGGCTACCCGCGCTCAAGCAAATGGCCAGGATCGGGAGCCAAGGAAACTAATGGCAGATCAGCGTGCTATGGAAGTTCGCCATAGAACTGTCGCTCATCGCCGTCGGCTGGCTGATCAAGACAGGGTTGAAAGGTCTGATCGGCGGGCAGATTTGATACGGCGTGAGAACCACTTCAACTCTATGAAGATGCACTACCTGACTCACTTTGCCTCCCACGTACGGCGTTTTGGGTCCATATCGATGTATTCAACTGAGATCGGTGAACTAGCACATAAGGATCAGATTAAAGATGGCTACCGCAGGTCAAACAAGAATGAAGCCTCCCGATAGATCTTGTCGCACTATGGCCGCCAGCACGCCCCAGGAATAAGGTTGCAGACAATAGAAGCACTTTGGAAAGTTGAAGGTGTGATGGTGGTAGAAGATAGTGGAATGGAAATGCCGACTGTTCGAAGTCACAGCACACCTCGCCGGGTGCTTAAAGGCCGTATGAAGAACACCAGCACGCTGACCGAATTATGCAGAGCCCTCGATATCCATTATTCCAACATGATGAAGGAGATACTGCGTTTTATCAGGCAGACTGCTGCGGATGACTGGCGGTTGCCTGCGGACCCCGCCGAACTCGGGTTACTTCCCGTAGAAGGATTTGCCCAGCTTGGAATCCCAGTACCTGACTTTCAGGAAACCGACAGGGTCCAGATCCACCGGGCCCGTTGCACTGGAACAAAGGCATTCCGCCACGGTGGCTCTAGAAACAATTCGGTGTGGGTCCAGACTGGTGGGGAAGCGAACTATGGAGATTTACGGGGACACATGGTAGCTCGGTTGCTAGCACCTTTCAAGATAAGTAATATTCTAAGTGAGGGCGCAGCTGTCCATCGCCTGGCATCAGTTCGCATACTCTATCTAATCAAAAGTGGCACATTTCACATTCATAGCGGACATATTCGAGTTGGCAACTGGATCAATAGTCAAGACATGCGAATAGTCAGTATAGGGGCAGTGATTGGACAGGCGCAGGTAATTCCTACCAGTGAGCAGGAATGGATAGTGAATCACAGGATTGATCTGAGGATGTTTAATGAAATATATTAAATTATTCTATCCAATTATGTACAGTATTTATTCGGCTGAGTTGAAACTGGGCACTTAAGATGGCAGTTCGCGTATTGAGTGTCGGGCTTCAACTTGGCCGGGGGAGTACTAGACGATCGGTGGGCGTTTAAGGGAATGTTTTCAAAAGGTGGAATTATTCTGCATGAATATACGGCCAAGTTGAAGCCGTACGCTTAAGCTGGCAGTACGCATATTGAATGTCCGGCTTCAACTCGGCCGGGGGAGTACTACACGATCCGCGGGCGTTTAAGGCAATGTTTTAAATAGGTTGAATTGTTCCACACGAATATCCGGCCGGGTTGAAGCTAGACACTTAAGGTGGTAGTTTCCATATTGAGTGTGCGGCTTCAACTTGGCTGCGGGAGTCATACATTCTTCGCGGGTATTGAAGGGAATGTTATAAATGGGATGAATTGTTCCGTCTGAATATACGGCCAAGTTGAAGCCGTACACTTATGGTGGCAGTGCCCATATTGAGTGTCCGGCTTCCCCTCGGCCGCAGGAGTACTACATGATCCGCGGGCGTTTAAGGGAATGTTTTAAATAAATTGAATTGAATAGGCGGCCAAGTTGAAGCCGGCGACTTAAGCGAGAGATTCCCATAGAAAGTGTCCGGCTTCAACTCGGCCGCCTGAGTTCTGTGGATCATTAATGCGAAACTATGCCCCCCTGTGGGAAGGGAAGCCGCCCAAAGCGGGGGTTGGCCTGGCGGCTGCGCCGGGCGTCTTGTGAACAGTATGGGAATTATGGAAGTGACAGTAGGGTGCAGACTAAGAAAAAAGCGACATAGGATGACAGCGGCCGGAAGTAGATGGAAGCGGACAGATCTAGGTCGCCAGAGGTGTGAGCGTGGCAGAGATGGTCGCCGGACACGCGCAACCGCAAGGAGTAGGCAGGAGGCCAGTAGACAAGAGGATAAGGGGGCGGATACAAGGGGGAGGCACGAGGAGGGGGTGGGGCCGCAACAAGCGCGTCAGACGCTGTGGAGGGAAAGTGGAGCGTCCGGGTGCACCAGACGCAAGGAATGAAAGGCAAAGAAGGCACGGAAGATCCAGGAGGATCAGACGCAAAGAGCGCACGCTATTCGTCCCGAGGTGGGCTCTGTCTGTTCAGAGAAAATAGCGTTTTTTGCTGATAAATCTTCAATTGCTTGCACTTGCCTCAACCAGCGTCGACTACTGCCAGAAGACCAAAGGTTAGTTCGCAAACTGCCGGAATTGCATAAACACGGAGGTGCACAACTACTGACGCAACTTGAATATCCAAATCTGCGTAAAACTCAATTTCGACCAAGGAAGAGGTTGCGGTACGAATCGTAAGCTCTTGGGTACGGAAGAGTGTGGCTTGCATTGTACTTAAGACAGAGATTGGTGCGAGGTTGACAACCGATCCACCATCAACCAAGACATGCTTCAACTCGAATACCCTGCCATTCAATCTTGCTCTTGCAGTAGTATAAAAGTTAACAACTGACGAAAGGTCCTCATACTTTCTCACAAGAGATGCTTCAACCAGTGCCGCCTCCACTACCCTTGCCTTAGCTTCACCTTTGCCCTTAAGGCTGTGCTCCTTTTTCCCATTTGCTCTCTCATGTATCATCAGCCGTACAAACTGTTCTTTTGCCTCGGGTGCCAAATCAAAAAATTGCCCCCAAGACAAGCCAGTGACCAATGTATCTCTAAGGCTAGCAACAAGGTCAAAAGGGTTTCGGTCAACTATCATCCGGATGGGAGGCCGTCTGCCTTTCTGCTTCGCAACCTTCCGTTGCAGTGAGTCTTGGCCGGGTTGTTGATAGTTAAACCTCCTTCTCTGAGAAAGCGGTTCGACCAGAGTGCCAGATGTTTCTTGAACCTCACTATGCCTTCCCGCTCTTTCACCACCCATTGCCTCACCTACATATTTTGTGTCAGTATAGCTAGAAGGCATTCCCGGTACAATCTCCTCAACAATCTCCTCCTTCAACGTATTTGTATTTCCTTCGCCCGATGTATTCACACTCATACCGGTGAGGGCAGAGGAAAGCCTCTTGATCTCAATACCAGCGACCGGACCAACAATTGTCTGTTGTCCTCTGTGATCCTGGGCAGCATTCGGTATCCCACCTTCCCTTGTGTTCACTCCCCGAATCGGAATGGTTGGTGGCTGTTCCGACCGTCGTTGACTATTTACCTTACCTTGTGGTGGATTAGGTGGAAACTCATTCCTAAATTGGCTATTAGCGGTATCAGAATTCGGGTATTTCAGGAGTGGGCATTCAGTTCTCCAATCAGCAACGACCCCACAGTTGAAACAAGTAACCTGAGATCTATCATAGCGTGAATAGGTACGTTGTTGTCTGTAAGGCCCACGAGGGAACTGTTCAAAGGGTTGTTGATTACACATAGCTGCAGGATTACCGGAAGGCTGTTGCCAATATCCTGAGGCTTGTTGATGACTACCACTATTCCATTGCTGAGCAGAAGGGTATCCTGAATAATTGTAGGCAGCCGGCGGCAGCATCGATCCTGAATGTTGACTTGGTGGAATACCAAACTGTGGTGGCATTGGCGGAGCAAGACGATTATTTACTGCATACGTATCCACAAATGGTAAGGATTGTAGTTGCCGTGAGGTCGGTGAAGACGAAATCTGCGATGGATTAGCAGTAGGTTCCTGCACTTTCTGAATTAGCTTCTTCAATTCTGCCAACTCATAGCGAAGGTTCTTTGATTCTTCATCTCCTCGCCGGCTTCCCTTCTCCCTGCTTCCCGTGGCTCTTCGTTCCTTCTTAAGCTTCCTTCTCCTTCGTCGATCTCGCCTCTCACTATCACTGTTATACGCATCACTCCCACTATCATCATCATTGGAGGAACTCTCATAATCGTAATGATTTCCCTTATGATAAGTTGAAGTCAGTTCATCCTCGAGCATGCTTGAGGTTCTCCGAACCTTGATGATCGTCTCGTTCATCTTCGGTCTGGCACCAAGCGAAGTCATAATATGCACATGCAGCTCACGAGAGTCCAAGCCGCGAACGAATTGTGTTGCCACCAGATGCTCATTCTCGGAAGCCATGTGCCTTCCAACTCTTCTCGCGGTCTTGATATAGTCATCAAAATCCTCACCCCTGGATTGATGCAGCTCAAGAAAACACTCTTCAGCTTTCCTTCTCTCTTCCGCTTGTTCCTCATCATTTCCGAATCTAGTCCTCAAGGCCTCACAAACCTTGCTGAAGCTACTAGTGGTTCCTTCATTCAAACGGCGGACGAATCTCTCGGCAGCACTACCTGCCTTGATATTTTGTAAAACAAAGTAAACTTTCACGTCATCAGATCATGCATTCTTTCTCTCATCAGATGAGAAAGTCAACTCGATTCCTTTCAAGAACTGCTCTACATTTTCATTTCTACCACCAGTAAAAACCGCCGGTTTGAAGGCAGGATCGGCCATGCCGGTCAATGAAAGAGTAGAAGTATCCCCTAAGAATGAAGAGGAGGAAGAAGGAGGTAACGGAGGAAGGGAAGAGAGATAATAAGGAGGGATACCTTCCGGTAAAGCTATAGACGGGTTCCAACCCAGTGGTAAAATGGTAGAAGGGAGAGAAAAATCACTACCGTAAATGGTAGCAATTGGATTAGAAACTAATGGAGATGGAGAAGAAGGAAAGAATGGAGAGGAAGAAGAAGACGAAGAAAGAACAGACAATGCAAGTTCACGAAGCCTTGCAGAAGGGGACGATCGGGGTAGAGAAGATGATGAAGAGGATGGAGCCAAATCGGGAGATTCGTGCGAACGATGAGCAATCCAATTCTGGTGAAGAAATCTTGCAAACCGTCTTCGAAACTCTTCCCGGCTAGAAATTGATCCTCTCACAGGAGTCTCAGCAGTTTCTGGTGCTTCCAGAGAACCCACTCGCCTTTCGGGCACCAGCTGTCGTGGGTCTTCCACGGGAGGCTTTCTTTTGTGGGTATTGGCAATCTTGTCTATGAACGGTACTGGTGAAGCTCACCAGCAAGAAGAAAAGAGAAGAAACTAAAAACTGATAATTGAAAACGAAAGACGAGCACTGGCGGTTTCGATAAACCCTGATGCTCTGCTCGCAAAAAGAAGACGACGATGATGAAAAACTAACTGTTGACAACTGCCCAGGAAAATCCACAATCACACTCCGTCCTCTTACAAGTTCTTTCCTACTAGGTAACCAACAAACCCTTATCCACCGTGACTGCTCCTTTTGTCCGGCTATGAAACTAGCTACCCGGCCCCTGACAATAACCGCAAATTCCAGACAGGGTATCCAGGCCTTCAACAGTTCCCCAGGAGGAAGCTAACTGCTAGCCACCAACTACCAACCACCAACCGCGAGAGGCCAAACTGACAACGGTTAACACACAACACACGATCCGAAATCCAAGATTTCTGAATAAGTGAAGGATGAAATTTAAAGGAACACACGAACAGCACCCGATGGGCAAGCAACATGTGGAAACCACTCGAGATGACGGTATCCGAGTTATTACACTACGGGAAAATGCTCAATGGTCTTCGGGGCTGATTGGCACGGAGCTGGGAATTGATCGTCGAACATGTTAGAAAGTATGAAGAATGCTCTTCCCCCTTTTGCTGTGTTTTCTTTTTTCAATTTACCTTCTAGCAGCTAACTCTGGTCTCTGGCGATAGATTTACAAGCGGGCCAAGGAGAACGGAACTCTATCGAACAAAATACGTGCCAGTCCACCTCCCATTTTCAACGAGGTTGAAATCACCCGCCTTGTGGCTTTTGTTACAAGAGATGCCTTTACCTGACGTCTCTCTTGGGATGCAATTGTCTTTGAAATGAGCTATACTCGTTCAGCAAGAACAGTAAAGGCTGTTATGGAGAAGCTTGGATATCACAAGCGTGTTCCACACTGCAAGTTTAGTATTCGACCAGCCAATATATTACCCTAGCAGGAATAGCTTACCTAATATTTATGGGCGAGGTATATAGCTTGATAGGATGACCATATATCTGAACCCAAGCTTCTGGAGTTATGAGCTTCACAGAGGCATCTGGAAGACGACTCGAAATACTGAATGAGAGCACGTTTCAAGATAGTTTAACTAATTGGAATGATGCTTACCGAATCCTTCTCCTCTCATTTTCTAGTTGCATATGCGTTGGCTGTATAATGCTTTGATAGCTGGATATCAGAACTGATCACTCCCGATTCTATATTAGTATTAGTATGTAGACATTTGGGCTGCATATTCATTTATAGTCTATCAGGATGAAGAGATCGAAGACTGTCTACTGGTGGAGTGGGGACACCCTCAGATGAAATAGCAGTTCGGGAGATTATCTGAGTCGAGCTGGGCAAGTTTTCAGGGTCAAACGGTGTTTGCACTTTGTTCTGAGGAACTGAATTGTTAAGAAGATACTTCATAACAAGAGAACTAGAAGTAGTATGAACATTAGTATAAATAGAGACCTCTCTCCTGGTGGTTGAAGAATCATCAAGCAATGGAGAAGAGACCTTAATAATATATCAAGTTAATCAAGTTATATTCTAACTCTTTGATCTTTGACTACATTTTATTACTTTACCATTACCAAACGATTACCTATGAGCCTTCCTGACTATTAATCTGTAGTCTCGAATATCCTTGGTCTAGTTAGCTCGGAATCCTACTGTGTTATCTACCCCGTAACACAATAAGCCCAATCGTGTTCAATGGTGTGAGGAAAGACTAAGCTAGATTTTCGAAGAATGGAGTAGAATAATTTGTACAGATGAATCGACATTTTCAATCTTTGGTTTGGGTACCGGCCTGGGGTTATTTGAAAATCAGATGAAGAATTTCATATTGATTGTATTGATCAACCCTTCAAGCATGGAAGGGAATCTACCATGGCTTGGGGTGGCTTTTGCTGTACTACAAAGTTAGAACTAGTTTTCATACCAGGGAAGGCAAAGTTGGACTCTGCCATGTATGTAGAAACTGTAATAGAGCCATATTTGGTACCGCTCTAGCACCAATGCTGTGAGGAATGTGGATGGGCACGGGTGATGGAGGATGGGGCTCCAGGTCATTAGAAGGATGCAAGGATATATAGACAAAAGAATGAGGTAGATGCTGTTAAATAGCCAGCTCAATCACCTGATTTGAATTTAATTGAGGCATTGTGGATGGATTTGGAGACAGAGTTGAGGGAGACATTTGGGCGGATTGGAGACATTCCTACTTTACAAATGTATTTAAAGACTATTTGGGAGCAGATTGGAGTAGATAGACTAGTTGGACTTATCTACAGCATGCCGGATCGTTTCTGTACTGTGATTGCGGCGGGAGGTGCATCAACACCTTCTTAGAAAGTACTCTTGACGTGGAGCCTGCACTCCGAGTCTGATTGAGACCAGACATTCTGTATGAAAACTTGTATTCTAGATACCCTACTATAACTAGCCTAAACATGAAGCTTCTCCTTGCTTTACTTTCTCTACTCCTCTTTGAACTGTATTTTAAATATCCAAATGGTAAATGTTCAGCAAGCAATATCGTAGGTGTCGCTGGACTTTTTTCCTTCATACTAAAAAGTGCTTACTAATTACGGGTAAGTATCCTCTTCTGTACTAGCCTTACAAATACCCCTGTCGACTACACATTGGGTAAGTTACCATATCCGAGTGTCGCCTGACTTAAGGCACCCCCCGAGTACTAGCGCCCGTCTTGAACTCCTATGGTTCGTCCACTCCGAAATGTGTACCAGACTAGTGAAAAAGTGTTACGTGGCTGTGCAGCAGTTCCTGGCCAAGCCAATGAGTTAATCATCACTACTATTATAAGATTTTAGTTTATAAACCGGTTTATTCAATAATTAGATATATTATTTAATCTATAAATAACAACTTAATAAATAGTTTACACTAGTGAATTAATGCTTAGTAAGAGGAGCTTCCTAATTTACATAAAAAATAGTGTGGCTAACATAACACTTTTCAATACTTTACACCAAAAATAGCTCTTTTGAAAACTCAATAACAAATCTACCATCTTCTCAAAAAATTAAACGAAACCTCTACATTATTCTCCTTCTCTTTGTCTATTTGGTACAGTTTTTTTTTAATTGCTTATGCTTCTGCATAATTTGTTATTGTCCATTAAAAGCTATGTAAAAATCTGGTGCACATTTCGGAGTGCACGAACCATACGTTTTGGCTGAGCCCGAGAAGCGGATGGGACTGGAGGGCCAAATCTTCGCTAAATGTATTAACTTTGTACCGAGGGCTAAGGGTAAGCGAGACGGACTGGTTCTCATTGGCTCTTAGGCCACTTAGCCGGTCAGAGAAGAGAATTTCATGGAGTATCATATTATACCTGGGGCCTGAATGCTTTCGCATTAGCCCAACCTTTTTGCCTCTCCAAAAAAATCGACCAAGATTGGTCGTCTCCATGGTTACACTCGCCAAGTCCCACCAAATCTCGACCAATGAAACCCTCTCTAGCCTCACTTATGCTCACACCTTGACCCTAGTACTTTATCATACCTAAGTCTGGTTTGTGGCGGAGTGGTTTGGTGAGTATCGTAGACTAGAAGTTAATCGTGAGCAGTAGTGCTCCTGCGACCCCGTCAGGTGTCTTAGCCGTGTATGTGATTGACGTTACCAGCCATGGGCTGATAATCTTGATGTGTTCTATCGACAGGACTGTCTGCCGGCGATGTCAAAGGGTGGTTTCTGCAAATCGCCTGGGAAATAATTACTCCAGTAGTGCACAAAATGAGCACAATTCTAGCCTGCCTTATTGGATGGCTCCCCTAGGTGAAAATTTACCACTTTCAATATCTCTATTGCCGATAATACTGGAGGTGAAGAATCTCCATGGTTATGGAATTGATGGTAATTCAACCTATGGAAGCGATGACTACCAGTGAAATTTTCAACATATGTCTTTTTGATGTAGTGATACAGCTTAGCCAGTCACGATATAGAAAATTTGTTCCAAGCGTTTATGGGAAGTCATACATGGGTGCTCTATACTCGCCCGTCATAAAGTCTTCAGCGGGGCATAGCGATCGATAGCACTGCACTTGTGGTCTAGTGATGGACAGAGTGGCCTGGAAGATCATAGCTTGTTCAGGTGCCCATGAATCAGGGTAACCGCTTATAGGAATAATGAAGCGTTCGACGTACGGTAAGAGAGAATTAACTATGTTGTCTATTCCTCGTTAGCTATGTAACCCCCCACCCCTTCTTCTAATCGAACAGCTGTGCCATTTTTCTCAATTTGCGCCTGCTAGGAGAGAGGAATCTGTATCAGTTTGTCAATGTGCAGGATATTGGGAGTCTATTAGAGGGAGCAAGCGATATGATGATATCCAGGCAGGCTGAAGAAGTGCTTCGAATAGTTTTGCACTAGAGAAGCAATGAACCGCTGACAAAAAGTTTAGTTAAAGGGACAGAGCGAAACATGGCTATGGGCCCGTGGTTTCTCTGGCTAACAATCTTAGGTTAATTATTATTTAATACAGGACATGAGGTTTCCTGGGACAATGGCCTACGGAAGTTGGAACCATGGGCTGTAGTGAATATCTTGGTTTTTAGTGATACAGTAGGTGATAAGTTATCTGGACCATGGTTCTTACGCCCGAAAATCCTAGGGCTAGCTCGGCGGCCACGCTTTACTAGGGCCGGAGCGAGTGAGGAGGAGTAGTCGCAGACATCGATGTTTCCATATAGCATACTGTGTTGAAACTCAATTGGGCACTGGTGCTGTCCAGGCTGCTTTGGCAAGAATTCCCTTTGAGGCTATCCGCTAGAGAGTGCAAATTTTTTGGAAGCAACAAACGCCCCGCCGATATTCGGAGTCCCACGTCAGTCGAGATACAACCTCCGACCCCGCTATATCCGCCCTGTTGGAACCTTTCGTTCCCTTACCTAACTTTCATCTCTAGATCTCGAGCATAAGTTCAACCTCATCTAGCCGCGGCTTGCCTCGACTGGGGTCCCGAAATTTTGGTGCGAATGTCCCACCCAATTACCGAGTACTTGCACTCGGCAGCGTCGATCTGGCCTGCCATGCAGTCCATCCGGTGCCGACTCCGTGGCCAAAACAAACATAACGACATGTCACTTTCGCTACATCAAGATGAGTGTGATCCTCCCTAATAGCTTGCCGAATCAACTACCATTTCATCTTTTGAATAACGATCGACGTCTGAATTCTTGGCATTGATTCCAAATGCGTCTAATAAAAATCCCTGCATCTGACGCAACATACCCGATATCAGATGTGATATATCAGCGGAAGAGCACTTGGCAAACTTCGTTATGAGGACACAGCTACCTGTAGTTTCCTGATCAGAAGGGTTTCGTAGCGGAGACAAATGAGGGCCCGGAATTGATATATAGGCTCCAGCTAAATCTGAATGCCCCCAAATTGGCGCATGTCCTTAACGGTGTTGGAATCCCAAGCCAAAAGAAAAACCGTACGAAGGGTCAGAAGGGAAATCGGACTGTGGACTCTGAATATACATTGAGTTCTGCCTAGATATTATAACTGAGGCTGGAAAGACAACGGGGGACCCATTATGGTTTCAACGGATGTGAGTAATGGGGGGACACGATTGCTTTTTTTTGTGCGAGTCCATGTGCAAGCAGGTCTTTGATCTGAAGCCCCGGCAGCTGTTGAGTTTGGTCGCTCGATTCGCATAGGATGCATGTCTGGTCTCATTAGGGGCGGCTCTCCTTTGAGAATTGGAAATCTGCCCGCAGGCCATCATATCGGCGAAAGAGAGGGCAATATCCAAGAGGAGAGGGGGAATTTCGTTTATTGATGCCATGTGGCTTTTGGTGCCCACTCGCCAATTCCAAAACAGTCCCCGGAGGGTGGAGGGTGGAGGGGGAGAGTGTGCTACAGACTTACTAATCTAGGCGTGGTTTCTGGATACTTTTGGAATTGGCCAGTAGAGAAACCGGTTGCCGCCAAGACTTCATTCTAGGAATTGTGGAAATGATCGAATATGAGCCTATAGTTCCTCTGCGGCTTGGAAAAGGTTCGAGTGGTCCGAACCTCAAAGAAACCTGTCATTTTAAGTGAACGAGAGAGGGGGCTCAGTACTTGAGGGTGGTCTCATGGTTGCACAATTGCAGCAGCTCTTGCAGGAACATTCTCATAGCGTGGAAGAAGTGACAATTCAAAGTCTCGGTCTCTGATGCACTGCGGAGACGGACCGGAACGTCTGTCTGCATTGCATCATCACGCCGGGGATCTCTCAATTAATTGTTGGCGTGATTTTGAAGGCAGGTCTGGGATTGGTGTCATTCCTAAAGCGGTAAGTGCGCTATTCTTCTCCGTTAAACCAGTACTGCGCTTCATGACCCCAAGAAATACGTGTATTCAGTTGTGTTCCCACGATGCTCAGACTAGTGCAGCAGTGTACAAATCCCTGTCATAACAAACCGAGGGCGGCCGTTTGACAGATAACAAAACTGGAGAACCCATAGTACCATATCACAAGAAGTGGCCTTGGACTAAATTACATGCTTGGTCTAACTTATACACGAAATCCAATGGCGTGGGTGATAGGCTCCGCTGTCCTGCCAGCTCCTGCAAAGCAGCAATATTATAAATCTGCAAGAGCTACTATCGAAATATGCTACTGTTCAAGTATTCGCAATTTATTCGAAATACCACCGATATGACCAGGCAACATTTAATTCTGCAGTGTTGTGCTTAACTTATGATACACCAACTTGAAAACTTAGTGGTAGATAGACTAGCAGACTGACCGCACCAAAGTCTCAGCGGATTGGAGACTTGAATATCTTCAGTCATTGATACGTACTCCGGTAGACCGCCCTCGCATCCAATGCCACCCTTCCTGCACCTGACTTCCCTTTCTACAGAAATAATCTACAGTGCTCCAGGCTAGCAAAACACTGGTTATCCCTTTCCCACAGATGATTCGCTATGCCTCGGGTTTTACCCCCACCCCTGCAACGGAGGGGTAATAAAAGTTTTCGGTAAATTATGCCAGTTCCTGTTTGCTACGAATTTTGCCGGCTTGTCTAACAGAGTTTATTGAAAGGATCTATGAGAGGGCGAATGGGTCTAGGAGTGGGGAAAGAGATGGAAATGAGTATAAATTGCCCATACCTGTACACTTGAACTCATTTTCTCTCTCACTTGAACTCTCTCTCATATTGACTTCAGGTCTTCGGAGCTTACCAGCGTTTCGAGCAAAGCAAAACATTACCAGCTATTTGCCTACCAACCAGTTTCCCCTCCCCGGGCCTACGCACCTCTCTTTCTACCCTCTCCTATCCTATCTGCGCAGTCAGCAGCCCTGCAAGAACTTGGATACTACCCGCATTAGTTGAGGTTTGTTTCACACCCCCGTTCATTGCTCTCATACCATAAGTGCACACACTTACTTTGATTGATAGATGTGTAACTACGAGAAACTCACCTACGCCTCATGCGGCCACACTGAACTTCGCCTCATTGCACACTGTCACTTTGCGAGGAACGATCCGTTCCACCAATGTTTTGGTGTGCAAAAGGTGAAGCGTGAGAAGACTGTGGATGGGGAGAGTTGTTCTGAGTGTTCAAAGCCCAAAGGATAACTTTGGACCACCTCTATATGAGCCTGAAACCGTGGAGACATACCCAAGAAAAAACAATGATCTCAATTGCCCTGCTATTTATTTTGTGTTTGGTTTCTTGTTTCTCGTGTGTTTTTTCCTTTTCTTCTCACCACTTGTCCCTTCTTCCTTTCGGCCGCGATCCAGATATGCGACCCCCCGGCACACGGGAAGGACGGAAGGATCGCACATGCTCGTTACCGTCTATTACTACAGATCGATCTTGGGTAGGAATGAACAAGAGGAGAACGGATGGATTGGGGGGGGTCTCGAAGTTTTATGCTTTTGGGGCCCTCGTTGGCGTATAATCCCCGCCCCTGTTTCCTGCCCTTCTGGAGTACTTTTTAACCTTTAATATCTGGTTTCCCATTCATTTACTGAACTGTTGCTACTATCTCCGGTGTGATATAGATTGGGTATTAGTTTTATTGTTTGATATCGTCTCTTTTTGATTTATAACGCCTTCGATATCTGAACATTTTGTATTGCGAACATAACTTATTTGTAAAAGTGGGGAGGGTGAAACAACAAAAACAAACCGAATTGCGAGCTTAGAGTGAAATTCAGAAAACGGCAGAGTGTGAAGTGATGTACCGAAATGATCACGCCAATATTGGGCAGTATGGGTTCAGCGCTTAGAAAGATAGGCGGACCCGAAATATAGAGCTCCCTGCTTCCCCCAAAAGCAAGGCGGTCTCGATACTCTAGGACTCTACTCTCCACGAAGTAGCAGACAAAACAAGGAGTCGAGTCTAGGGCACCTCACTAGACCAGAGGTGGATGCACTGCTCGAACCCGAGGCCGAGAATGTCGCTGCGGCTCACCATGAAGAGGAGGTAGCAGGAGATGTCACTAACACCATACGGGCCCACGGCCGAGCAATTAATCACGACCTCAACCGGTCCAGCTCCCGCAACACTGGAGCAAGGCACGCATGTCATCACACAGCATCGCAGGTAGCGGCATGGACCACGTTGTAATAGTGCACCAAGCCTTCGTGGCAGAAGCAGAGTGCTGTACTGTGCAAAAACCGCCATAATCCTCCACGTCAACAACGGCACTGTGCGAAGACGCCGAATTAAGGGGATTCTCGCAACTCTCCCTCCCCTCGGGGAACTGGCATCGTAGATGCCGAATAACCTTCAGGCGGTTGTTAGATATTAGGTTAGCAGTAGGTACGGGTAGCTATCCTCATATGTGTTGGGGTTGAGGAGTAGGGTGAGTGGAACCGGTTGTGGGCGCTTGGAAGTCATGTAGCTCTATATATACCTTCGGTCATAGATAGGAAATACAGTAAGAGCCTGTTTGGTAGGAACAGAAGGAGGTGCAACCGTTCTGTTGGGAAACAGTTTGATTTGGAGGAATGGTTGTTGTCATTTTTGGGCAGTTTCTCAGCAGTCAACCTTCGTTGCTTTGGAGAAAACCGTTCGTTGCTATGGAGAAAACCTTTTATCAAGTAAGAAGCACTCTCAGTTAATCACTTTAGCCTAATAGCTCTATAAGCTTAATGAAAACAATATTATAATATAATATTATTATAATATTATTATAATATGATAATAATAATAAGCACTCTTAGCCTGATCATCTAAACATTCTCCTATCTAAATTCACACTGCAGAAGAAAAGGTTTTATCAACATCAAATTTTGTTGTAAGAACAAAGCCGAATTAATATATTTAATAATAATTGATTTAACAGCAATTTTTTAACTGTTTTTTCCTCACATTATTCAATGGCAATTGTTTGATATGGGTGTTTGAGAACGGAAGGGCAAGCGTTGTGCTATGGCCATTTGGGAACGGAATGGTTGATCCATTTCATGGTTGGCAAACTGCTGTTCTGTTCCCAATTTTCTGAACAGAAGGAGAACAGAAGGAAAAAAAGTGGTCATTTGTATGGGCGAACAGAATGGAACCGTTCCTACCAAACAGGCTCTAAGTCATTCTTCGACCACCACTACTACATTCCTACAGGTTATGAGCCTCTGCGATTCCAATTTGAACTGACAATTGAAAAAGTAGTTGTCAACACTGCTTGGATTTTCTAGATTAATTTTCTCCTTCTTGTCTGTTTGTTATTTTCTCGCTTTAATTGCTTTCCACCTGTGGAAAGGTATTTCTCTGCACTGTTTTATTGCTATCATTATCTTGACCGTCATTATCATGTCACAGATACTCAATATGCAGCAACATGTACAGTGCCTCACTAAAAGTTCTTGTGAAACAATGTTTGAGATTTGTCAGCTAACCTCGCTAAGGTGAATTCATGCCTCCGAGCACAGCATGAGGATGGATTCCCACTATCCCATGCATCCTTGTTTTTGCCTGTCCTACCTTCTACTTTTATTACCATTTCCACTAATACCTCTCATTCAGCACTATACACGACCCCAAAGTTACACAATCGTTAAGCAGTACAGAAAAAATAAATATGCCACACTGAAGAAAAATCCTAAAACCCGATGCAAGGAGAAAACCAATACTGAAAAGGGAATCATGATCACATGTTTCTACTGCTTGGGAAATATCATTCAGGTGGCCCGGCTTATTGGCGACTCCTGGTTCACTGTCAATAGCTTTCCCGCCCTCATAACTGAACACCAATTACTCAACCACCTACTTCAGTAAGATCACCCCCATGTTCTTAGCCACAAAGAGTGTTATGCAATTATCAGGGCAGCCGGATGCACTTGCAACTGAAAGCTGAATAGAAGTGACTTTTGGGATAAATATGCACCTAATAAATCACTTGATACAGGTAATCCACAATGGCAGTACTAATATTGGATGATCTCTGGTACTAATATATTACCTTGCTCTATGCAATTAACAGGGTACTCAGAGAGGCCAATATAAAAAAATAGTTAGTACAAAGAAGACTAAAAATGAAGCCAGAACATGGTGCAAAGTGACTGAAGTGGGCAATAGCCTATAGGGACTGGGCAGAGGAAGATTTTGAGGGTGTAATTTGGAGTGAGGAATGCAGTTTGGAAAGATTTAGGGATCCAAGATAGCAATGAGTTTATAGAGTACCTGGAGAGAGATGGCAAGCAGACAGTATTCATCCTAAAGAGAAGGATAAGAGTATAATTGTGCCAAGGTTGCGGCGTGTGGCTGCAACCCAGGATTTTCTCAGGCTCAAAACCTGGGCACTCCACCTGACTGCTTGAAAGCTCAACATAACCTTTTGGCTCAGGATGACTTTGGGGCTCAACCTGATTTTGTAGCTCAACATGATTTTGTAGCTTGTTTAAATTTTAGAGAACATAATCAGAGTTGTTAATATAAATTATTATTTCAGTTAATTTAAATAAAAATCATTTAGTAATATCTTGGCATGTAAGAATAAAAAATTATAAGAAAACTATGATCTTGTAAAAGAGTAATTTCTATCAACTGACCACTATGCCAAATCACCTTTATCAAAAACTATGCCAAAAGCACCAGATTTTATCCTTCCATGCCAGCTAGTTAACCCTTACAAAGATGTTGAAATATGAATTCAAGTAGCTATTGAATCTCTCAGCAAAAATCCAAACCCATATGCAAACATTGCAGAGATTGCAAGCAACTGCGAGATACCAGTTTCATGTTTACAAGCATGACTACAAGGCTCCCAGTCATGCCAGTAGAGGCCAGGAGCTAACGATAAGCTCACAGATGATCAAGAACTGGCAGTTCGCTGGTATCTTGACAGGCTTGATACTATTGCTACCAGTGTTTACCTCCGAATGGTAACAGGCTGTACTAATGCTGTTTTGCAATATTTACATGGTGGCCAAGGGCCAGCACCTGTTGTAAGTGACCATTGGGCCTCACTATTGCTAAACTTGCCTTCTGAATATTTTATTTGCAAACAAGTATCACTTGATGTTAATTGAAAAAACCCCCATGTACCAGAGAGTATCAGACACTAGTTCCAGAAGTACAACGATATCTGTGAGTAGTACAATAGCCACTAATGTGACAAATACAACTTTGATGAAAGTGGTTTCTGTATTGGCATTAGATGTGATCAATAGATGATATCACGAGATCTGATAAGCCAAGCTTATCTTAGCAGCTCTAGTAATTGTAAACTGGTTATTGTAGGTGAGACAATCAGTCGTGATGGAGTTGCGTTACTACTAATGATAATTTTTCCAGGTATTATTCACCAAGAATCCTTGTATACCACTACCTGAATTCCTGATAATTACCTTGTAGGGACATCAGATACCGGCTACAACAATGATAAGTTGACAATCAGGTGGCTTGTTTACTTTGAGTACTGCTCAGCTACCCGGCTTGCCAGAAGTTATCGTATATTCCTCCTGAATGGATTCAGCTGCCTCTGTACAAAGCAGTTCCTTGACTTTTGTGATTTACACAGGATTATTGTCTTTTGTCTTCCAGCTCACTCCAGCCATCTTCTGCAACCACTGAATGTGGTTGTTTTTCAGCCTTATAAGCATTACCATGCACAGGCGGTTGAGGTAGCTTCTCATACAGGTTGTGGCAATTTCCACAAGGCAGAATTTTAGACACCAGTGATACCATTCATCATCAAACCTTTAAGTCCTCTACTATTTAATTAGCATTTTGTGCTACCGGCCTCATCCCATATAATCACAATATTGTTATATCCAAACTCTGCAAGGCAGTCTTTTCACCCCCTCACTAATTAGAGCTAGTATAGACAGCTTCATCTGATATTCCTCTTACGATTGTGAGTCTTAGGACTAGAAGTGATGAATTACATGAAGAGGGCAAAGGGTTATCTCCAAGGTTTTAAGCTAAACTCAAGCTTGTTCTATATGGTGGGTTAACCTTTGTACAGTCAGGTGCCTTAGCTATGGAACATATAGAGGATACTCATGCGGCTGAGGAGATGAGAAATGCTAGAAGAAGAGGGCAAAACAAAAGGCACATTTAAAAAGCAGGAGTTATTTATACCTCAGAAGCACGCCAAGTGGCAAAAGGAAAGGAGGATATGGCTGTAGAGAAAGTAGATGAGATCTGTGAAGGGCTTGGAGTGCCAAAAACCAGCTTGATATGGCTCAGTATAAGCCTTTCCTTGATGAGATTCAGGGAAAAGTAAAGGCCATGACTAGGAGGATACATGAAAAGGAAAAGGCAATGGAAAAGGAGATGAGGGACGAGGAAAAGGCAATGGAAAAGGCTAGGCGCGAGAAGGAAAAGGCTATCGAAGAAGAGAGGCGTGAAAAGGAAAAGAATATAGAAGAGGAGAGGCGTGAAAAGGAAAAGGCTATGGAAAAGGAGAGGTATGCAAATGAAAAGGCCAAGGGAAAGGGATTGTGTGCTCAACTGAGAATATCCTGACCGATTATTACTGGAATTAGCCAATAGGTGAGATTGTGAAGCAGCTTCTGCTTCCAAGTGCACTAGCCTAAAATGCCACTGTTCAACCTTCTTGGCTGCTCCCTCATCTGTATTTATAGCAAATACCTGATTTACTTCAAAGTGTCCTAATCAGTTACCCCCTCCATATATAGAGCCTGTTCCCTTCTGATACTTCAATCTAAGAGCTATTACTATATCTTAGAATCACTCCCCTACTGGGTGGAAACTCAATGAGAGTACATGAGTGTTGTAGCTGAGAAATGGAAAGTAGAACGTTTCCCCTGCAAGCTGGAACATGTATGATGCATTTCAAGTCTAACATCATCTTGTATTACTTTCCATCATCCAATTCCAAGAGAGTCACATTACCTCGACTGCACAAATTGATATCTGTTTTATTCACAACACAAATCCTCTGTTCCCCTTTTGGAAGTTGTTCTGAGGTGCTAAAAGAGTCTCTCAAAGTGGTAACATGGGTACTACAGCTACCATCTGAAAACCCTTCATGTTGCATTGTCATGACTTTATTCATACGAATTACTTTTACTGTGTCTGATTTGAGTTTCCGACATACGCTCTACTAGTGACCCTTCTTCTGACAATATTAACAAATAATCGACTGCATATAGTTTACTTGTCTATTCCCTCTCATAGCCTGACTATCAGATGCTCCCCCAGACCCTGGTGCTAAAAAGCGATAGCCATATCCTTTTCCTCTTACCAACAGCACAGCATTGTTACCAGCAGACCCGCATCTCGCGAGATTCATTGTGATTTTCTTATGTTGATAGCCGAGATCAAATCCTCTGGTTTGTCTGGTTTAAGGATTGTGGCCTGAAGATCACGCCACTCCTGCCATGATGCTGGTAGACCATTTAGAAGGTAAATGGTATTCTCACAAGGTTTGATCCCTTCCTCTTCCTTGTGCAAACATTCCATAATTCATTCAATCTCGTGGACAAATTCTGCTACTGTCTAATATGGTTGGAAGATGTAGCCAAACCGAGAGCTCTGAACATAGTAGGGTTATAGTCCCAGAGCTTTGTGATAGCTTTCTTCAAGCTTCTTCTCCATGTACTTTCCTTGTGAATTTTCATCTGAAGCGTGGAAGTATATTGAGCATAAATTTTGGGTTTCATAGTTTTCTGAATCTTTGCCGTAATCCGCAAACAGTTCTGCACATGATTGTTGCAGTGGCCTGCTGTGCCACATTGGTAATATGTTTATTTGATGAGACTTCAACATCTGATACGAACCACCCATAGTCCAATTCTTTGAATTGATCAGCCATCCTCAGCCTTAAAGGCCAGAAATTATTATCCCCAAAGAGAGGAATTAATAAACAGCATGGCTGTGTAACTCGTAATGGTTAGTCATCACATGAATGCGATGAGTTGAACTAGAGAGAGAGTGTGTGTGACATATTGACCAAACACACTGTGAGACAAAAACACACAGTATTGACAGCCTGGTATTGAAAGGACAATTTTCCTTCTTGGCTTAAGCTATGTGGAATACCAAGGCTTATCACTGGTTTGATGAGTGGATGTTGTGGATGTGAGAGAACTTGTTCTATTCAAGTTCTCAGAGGGGTGCCACTGCTAACTAAATAGGACTAACAAATATGTGTTTACAACTAGTGGTTTACCCTTAGCACTAGCGGCCTATCTGCTCAACACAACTAGGATGGTTTCCAATACCCTACCACACTCAAGAGCAAACACTTCCTACTTGTAGAGATAGTCAATATCCTGGCAGTCCGACTGCCTCCAAGTTTGAACACTTAGCAGGTGGGTGGTCACTCCTTAGCTGTGTAGAGTGCTCGTGAAAGGCCACAATGGTTGACCAGTGTCGTCTGACTTTGCTTTATTCTACTTAAACTAATGCAAGAGACACCTTACCCAAATAACTAACAATCATTCAAAGAACATTTTCACTCAAGCTTGCTGGGTTAATAATATTAAGTTTAACTGCTTGATTCTACTTTCAATTATTCTTTATCATTTTGGTTCTTACTTCTACATTGAGTCTTTGGAGCAGTCACAATCTTAGGATCTATCTTCTTACAGTGTGCCCCCACTATAGTGAGAAATTAAGCCTGGCACGTCTCATACTGGAGCCAGTCTGGCTGGCCACTTGTCAATAGTGTAATGGGTTTACGCATAGCTAACTACACCAACCCAAATCACTGATAAGGCTTATATAATAAAATAATCGGGTGCAGTAATCTAGCCCACATGGGGACTACACCCATCAGCAAAAAGGTGGCCTACATCAGATACCCTAGTATTGCAGCCTGACTCTTCTAGCCTGTGCGCTGAGTCCTGTGCGTCCTGTGCGTCCTGTACTCATATGCCACATCTGGCTGCATCTGGTGCGTCTGGAGACCCTTGCCTATACTGGGTTCCATTCAGACACATGCAACTAAGCAACCCGGCCTCCCATGCATCCTCACTTAAACCTCAACACCATCGCACATCGGGATTGACCACTACCCCTGATTCTCCTTTCAGCCTTCTTTGTCTCCTAGCTGCGATGGGATCAAGCAGTATTTCTTGGCAAAGAAAATATAGTTAGTGCTGGAGTCTGGTGAGAAAGCCATCATTTCCTTAATCTTAAATTTGTGCTAAAGACACCAAGTTACACTGGCACTCAGAGTTCTATTTTCAGAACATTGTCTTTGAATGAGGGAAAATGCCAGCTTCCTCCAGTCTGAAAGTGAGTAATAGCCATAACACTCTCAAGTCTAGCATAGTACCTAGTGGTTTCTTGGCACTTAGCCTCAAACTGGACCCGATGCGGCACACTCTTTTCATTACTATACGCAACTTGAACATCTACACCCCGGGGCCACAGCTGCAACACACCACCACCGCCAGACTATTAATCCTGAATCTGACACCTGGAGGTTCCAGGGCTCAATGTCAGCTATCTAGCGGTATAAGATTCATCCCCCGAGAGAGATTATTCATGAAGTTACAAGGCTGAATGAGATGGAGTGCTGGCGGTCCCAGAACTTGATGGCAGATTCCTCCATAACCACTGCTCCGATCCTGAATCTGATTGCAGGAGATTGTTGGGCTAGACACCAGCTACGCAGCGGTATAAAGGACATCTCTGTTGCATCAAGACCTAGGAAATTGCTGACCCTGGTGAGAGTTGTCTTTATCTATACCAGGCTGATTTCAGAACCCGATAGCAGATTCCTCCACAACCACTTCTCCGATCCTGAATCTGATTGCGGGAGATTGTTGGGCTCAACGCCAGCCACCCAATGGTAGAGGATACCTCCCTGTCGAATCAGAGCCCATGAAATCGCTCTCATCTGTGCAGGATGTATCAGGGATCAAGCTCGCGATACTTTACTCGATGGCAGATATCTCCACATCCAATGCATGGATCTTGATTCTGTTTGCGGGATGCTGTTGGGCTTGACGCCAGCTTTCCAACAGTATAATGTACATGTCGGTCACATCAAAGCTCAGGAAATCGCTCTCTTCTGTAGAGAGGATCTTTATAGTACCCCTGGCAATATTTTACTTCATAGCAGATTACTCCACAACCAGGTTGACGGATTTTGCTTCCCTTTGCGGCAGGTTGTTGGGCTTGGCGCCAGCTTTCCAATGGTATAAGGTACATGTCTGTCGCATCAAGGGTCAGGAAATCGCTCTCTTCTGTCGAGAGGATCTTTAGAGTAGCCCAAGCGGTGTTCTACTCGATGGCAGATTACTCCACAACTGCTCGACATATTTTGCTGCCCATTGCGGGAAGTGGTTGGGCTTGACTCAAGCTTCCCAACGGTATAAGGTACATTTATGTTGCATCCAAACTCATGAATTCGGTGTCTTCTGTAGAGAGTGTATTAGGTAACAAGCTGGCAATATTTTACTCGATGGCAGATTACTCCACGACTGGAAGACGGATTCTGATGTTCTTTGCGGGTGGTTGTTTGCCATGATACAGGTTTCACAATGATATAAGATACTTCTCCCGCAACTTTTATTCATGAAGTTTAGTACTGAATAGTGTGCTGGCGATCCCAGAACTCAATGACTGATTCCTTCACAATCAGTTATCCAATTCTGGATCTGATTGCGGGATGTTGTTGGGCGTGATGCCAGCTACGCAGCAGTATAAGGTACGTCTCTGTCGCATTGAAACCCATGAATCTGCCAACCCTTCTGACACCTGTCTTCTACAGGGCCCTGAACTGGATTGCAGATTCAACCACAACCACTGGGACGATTCTGGATCCAATTGTGGGGGAATGTTGGGCTTGACGCCAGTTACTTGATAGTATAAGATTCCTCCTCCCGGGACCTTTATTCATGAAGTTATAGTGCTAAATGGTTTGCTGGGGATCCCAGAACTCAATGGCAGAAGCCAGCATAACCGCAGGGCCGATTCTGGATCCGATTGTGGGAGATTGTTGGGCTCGACACCAGTTACGCTGTGGTATAGAATATGTCCTGGGTAGAGGATGAAGGTGTCATAAGGCTTCTTATGACTTAGTATTTCTCGGTAAATTGGCCTATATATTGGAACAATAGAAGACTACTTGAAGTAAATTTAACAGTTCGGCGGTATGAAATTTATTGTAACCCAGGTCAGAAAAATGAAAAGGGGGGGCCCTTCACTTATCTCAGGAAGATGTGGTTTGATATAAGGTAGAATCCTGAGTATTAAGTGCTGAGTCAGATAGTGTCCAGAGTATTAGGTACTACATCTGGTAGCCTCCTGGGTATTAGGTGGTGTGGCTTGTGCATCCTCAGGATTAGGTACTGTGTCAGGTTGCATTAGCTGCGTGGTGTGGTAGGATATTTGCGTCCTGATTTGCAATTAGCTTCCAGCCTCAGGTTTATCTGACGAACAGAACGCACAGAATTCAAGGTATTATTTTTGCTGATGTTGCTCCACAACAGAGATGCAACATCATGAATAGAATCAGAGAATGAACATATAGGATACACAGATATATATAGATATAATTATGGATATAGAGGAACAGAAAGATCCACGAATCATCTCTCCTACACGTTCGGCGATTGCAATCTCAACGCTATGAGAAATCATCGTCAGTGGTATCCCTCTCTGCTTTTCTGATGGGCTAGTTGCCTAGCAGGATGATGCTCGTCCCGTCTGCCTCTCCCCTCTGGCCCCTTCTGATGGCACTGTCTATGGGCAGCCTTTGTCTAGAGGGTTACAGTTACCTCTTCATGCTCCTCTCCGCACTCGCTTCGTGGCCCCTGGCTTAGTATTTGCAATGGTCAGGTATAGTCGGAACTCGTCAGCCTGTGGCTGCTAGTTCGGGGTTATGAGTGAAGTAGTTGCCCTAGTGGCTCTGCTCCCTGGTATTGGACCTCCTCCTGGAAAACGTTTCGGTAGGGTCAGCTTTCGAAAAATGTTGATCCTCACTCAGTTGGTCGTGATCGCACTTCTTGTTGTTCCTGTCCCTTCCGCCCCTTCATCTCTCAGTTACGTAAGCTAGCACTCTACTACTTCAATACTGTTGCTACGCCTCCAGCCGCCCATCCTCCTAGCCTCTGTCTCCTGCTGATCGCCTGGCTTGATGATCGTGGCTGCGTGCGCGGTTGTCTCTGATTGTGTGTAGGGAGCTCAGGTCTTCCGCCTCTCTCTCTTCGGGGATATGCATCGCCCCTAGCCACTTTTTCCGGTGGACCTGGGGATCCACTTCGTCCTGCAACACACGCTCATAAGTGGTGGTTCAGTTACTGATCTCCCTCTGGAGTTTGCGCTTGCCTCGGCTTCCCGGCCTATATGGCCCTGGTACATCTACCTCTCGTGTATTGTGCTGTCGTATGTCTTTGTCCTGCTGGCTCCTGAGTCCCTCCCCCTTTTTGCAAGAATGAGGTTTGTCGTTGGGCTGTGGGTGGGTTGATTACTGGTTTGGGCTTAAGTGTATTTTGTTTCTAGATGAGCTTGAGGTTGTCCTTGTTTCGCAAGTTTGTTAGTTCACTGTCAGGGGTTTCTTGCTTTTGGGTTGTACGTCTGTGGAGGTTATTGGTTCGTGGTATTCAGCCCTGTGGTTTCTTCATAGTTTCTACCCATGGTACCAAGAGTTGTTTCTACCTCTACTCAGAGTAGTTTACGGGTTGGGCAGGATCAGAGGGTTTTAACGGGAAGAAGCGGGATGGACTGTAGTTGGAGGTTTTTTGTCTACATAGTGCGAGCTGACGTGATAGTGGTCTCTTAAAACAAATATAAAATGGATAAAAAAGACAAAAAAGGGAAATAAAAAAAGGAACACGAAGATCTAACAAATGACAAATTATGCACAAGTCTAGTTGTGGGTGGCTGACTGGCAGGAATTGTTAGGCGCACGGACTTCCCGTGAGGATTTACAGGGCAGAGTTACCCTACCTACCACGTACGAACTTCGAAGGAAAAAGATAACACCAAAGACCACTATCAATGGGACACATCTTATCACACCGGATACGTCACGGCTGTCGATCCGACTAGAACCTGTTCGCAGAATATATGAGGGGAGACCTCTGAGTACCGTGTGCAAGTGGAAGCAGGTGAATCAGACGACGGCGCATAATGTTACAGACACTCGAAGACAAACAGTCGAAAGAGTGGGTTGAAAGTAACGGCACGTTTTGCACGAAAGTTAGTCCCCTCATACCTATAAAGACATGTAGAGTATGAAGGAGGTAACTATGCCCAATAAGTGGATCGGGTGCATCCACAAAGGACGAGTTGGTAAAAGATGGAGTCCGAGGGCAAAAGCCCATAGGTACAATCCCGAGGACAAGTCGTGTAATGCCGGAAGCCCCGAATACAACATGCAGTTGCATGCCGAATTCTCAACGGAACCAACCAAAGAAGATTGGCCATCTTGTGTCCGGCGAGTTAGACTACTCTTGGAGAGCACGAAGGCAAGATAATTCGTAATCATTGTTGTCAATGGATAAACGGATAAGCTGACACCTGACGTGGTCTACACACCATCAGGAATAACAGAAGCGTAGACCACTAGGTTGGCCATGGGAGCAAAAGATGTGGTAGAGAGTTTTCAGTGTCTACGAGTGTTTGCACTCAGGTGAAGTTTGCAGAATTGTGAGCAAGATACTTAGTTAGTATAGAGTTAGCATGTATACCGCGATTGCTCAGACGTGGAATATAAATATCGAAGCATCTTCGCTGATATAAGACACAACAAGCACGGAGAAGAGACCTTATCAATATAATAAATTTTTATCTTATCGTTACGAACACTTCGACGATCTACCCCGATATATACCATTATATCTAGCCTATAGTACTCGTGTCTCCTTAGCGAGTTCTCCGATATAAAGCGATTCAGGTCCTAGCTGTCGGAATACCTCACGCCGAAGCCACTACCTAACAGGAATGACCAGAGTGCTATCGGAGTTGGATAGGTAGCAGGCAAGTTATTACAAGTATACCCGAAAGCAGATGAAAAAGGTCGTATCTTGGGGCGGTGTCCTGATGCTCGAGGAATAGAAGACAGGAAATGCACATCAGGAGTTGAGATATGAGGCGGAAGAAGAGCACGAGATGTGGGGTGGTGATGCGACGTCGCTATAGTCAGAGGTCAGCTGATAATGCAATTGAGATGAGGAGTGACATTCAGACACGTGGGATACACAGGACAGAAAAACAACATCGGAGGCATTTGGACCTGGCATTCACCTCTCCAATGCACTATATATTTTTACTGACACTGAGATACTCTATATGAAGTTGTAGTCCAATTGCCTATATTCCAATATGTTTATAAAATATGAAGCACTCTCATATCAAGCTATCAAAGCATTATGCAATCATCTTGATATGGCAATAGAATCTGACTTGAGTTGTATTTTCTAACCATCATCTCAATCAGTTGAACACATCTTAACACTTCCTGATTTTTCCAGCTATATATTCAGTATTCCACAGCCTCAGATCCTACCAGTATTGGCTAGCCCCAACTACCTTGCCTCCGGAGCCTGCATTCCCGAGCTGGCTCCTATCAACCATGACGAAAAACTAGGATTATTCAATAAGACCTAACCTACTCCACTGTGACCAGGCCAGGTAAATTGATGACCTATATTTCCTTTGTTTTTTGGGACCTACTGGTCATGCTTTGCTTTTACGCCTGCCATTCGTTTTGGGGGGAGGATCTCTAGTTGGGTATACCAGAGGGACTGCAGTATTAGAGGGCACTGGACAGGGGTGGGTTTCTTTTGTTTTAGGATTTCCAGGCCATACTTCAGAGTGAATACCACTTGTTTTCCTGTAGCTAACTTCAAATAAACCGCAGGAATTAACAAAAAAACAGTTGAGAAAAGAAATATAAGGCGATCTCCAGAACGGTACTGTGCAAGAAAGGTCTACCATATGAATAAGCGCGATTAGTAAGGGTGAATGAAACCACATGCAGTGCGAGTGTCATGGTATTCCAATGAAGTGCATGTGCCACAGTTTAACCAAATGCGTAGAGAGAGCGGTTTCACACGATGACATCGTCGAACGAAGACCTCTTTGTCTTTGTTTTCTCCATTATTTACGTTGCTTCAATTCCCTGTCTGTGTGTCTCTCGATCTGCCTCCCAGTCCGCTGGATACCCCTGGTGGCAACTTGCGGCGTCTCAGGTACTCGAGTAGAGGGAATTTTTTAAAAAAAAAGAAAAAAAGAACGACCCCTCGCTTTCAACCTTAATGAATGCTCTACAGGAAAGGGCAGGAAGGGGAAACGCCTTAAAGACTGGAACCAACGACCCTCCCAACAATGTTATAGCGCTTGGAGAAGAAGGTATACCTGTGCGGCCAGGTCTAGATCAGCCCTCTAAAATTCACCAGTAGATGTCGGGGAGCGGCGGGAATGGCACGTAAATAAATCTTTTTTATGATCAAGGCTTACCAGTCATTTAGCACCCCCTTCTCCTTGTCTCCAAGATCATCCCATTTGGCAATAGCATCCTCAGGTTTGACAGATGACTTAGCCAGCGCACGAGAGGCGTCTTTTCCAGCAAAAACTATAAAGAAGCAAAGAATGGTTAGATCGATATCAGACCGTGGTATCGCTCGTGTGTAAATAGTGACGGATATATACCATGGTACGAGCCTCCAGGACCATAAGAAGATCGGTTGTCTGAGACGTCGAAGACTGTACCCTGAGCTTAGTTAGCTTCGCTGTTCTGGCTTGCCAATGGGTAGTAAGCGAAGGAGATAGACCTTGATCGCAACATAGACAGGACATCCCTCGACAGAACCTGCAACACGTATAGGTTAATAGGAAATTCACAATAGCAGACAATCAGATTTAAATATCCAAAATAATTTAATTGTGCCACAATGCCTTACCATCAGCCTGCTTTAAAACGTCGATAGCGATAGGATCGTCCTTAGGCGGATTAAGCTGAAGGGGGACCTTTGGCTCAAAGTTCTTAGGTTCGGGTGCCGACATTTTCGAGGTATTTGAAAATTTAACTGGTGTTTCACGCGAGCAGAGAGAGGGAATTTTCTTGGGCTGAAGTCTGTGAGGGTTTGTGGGTTTGTGGGTGAGAGATGAAAAAGGTGGTGTTAGTGGGGGAAGGGGGGATGGGAGAGGAGGGGTAGAAGAGGAAAGTTGAGCAATAGCCTGGATACAAGTAGGGCGCGATGCGCATTGTGAGGCGGCTGCCAAGAACTAGGTAAGCCAACCACTCGGCATCCGGATCGGTTTGTTGACGATCATTAGGGGGTTTTAGCCGGCCGTGCTATCAGCGTTGTGTGCTAAATTTTTGAGCTAGTTTCCAAGAAGCTATGATGGTGGATGGCCTGGGTTTAGCCAACCTGTGCTTAATCAATTTTTCGCTTAGTTATGTAAGATGGTGGTTTTATCGTGGGGCGTGACTTGGAATCTAGTCTGGCTAACCTGTCTTGGTTGTTGTTTGCTTATGGGGATACATGGAGCGGAACACTGTGCTAAACAACACCGTTTAACACATCGTGCATCTTTTATCAAAATATAAACACCGAGACTAGTGGCGTTGCCACGGTGAATGGGCTGGTTGCCTCTGGCAACAGCACAATTATCTTTTAGCACGGCCGGCTAAACCCCCCTATTCGTTTTCAGACTCCAACAGGGGGATGATAAGATTCGGGGAAAATCGGCAGCTGTTGAACACGGCATTTTGCGGCAGAAAAGCGAATTCGTCCGAGTAGGGTAACAGAAAGGTACTTTTGCCGATTCCTACTCCTCGCCCATTGGTTATCGCTGTAGCAGAGTACTCGAGTACTAGCATCCCCCCGCTCGAGACCTCGAGCCCGTCTGGTCTCTCATATAGTATATCCAATTGATATTTGAATTAATTGCTTGTGGAATATTGGTCGTACAACTCTATACAGAAGTAGGATTCCATGCGTCTCCATTGTTGTACCATAAAAATATTTTCACTATCAGGTAACAAAACAGCAGTCACACTGGTATTTACACACACATAACATTCTCTGCCCTACGAGCATCTGGTGGGTTAACAGTCACAAAATAGTCACAAAGTAGACAACAATATAGCAGTCACACAGGTAGGCATACACACAAATCAACCAAGTAAAAACTATATAATAAACAAAATCATGTAATTTCTACAACAACTTCTCACTCTTCTACATTCCTCTTTATTTTTATCCTATACACTCGTGCAGAGTACCATACATTATAGCCAGGTGTATGAGAACTGTTATAAAATCTATTGCATTGTTGAAATGTCCAGTATGGCTTGACTGATTAACTGGTGCTATAGCTAGGCACAAGGGAACAGTCATAAAACAAAAACTATTGCATTGATAAAATATCCAGTATGGCTTGACCGATTAACTTGTGCTATAGCCAGGCACAAGGGAACAGTTGTAAAACAAAAAGCATTGCATTGTTAAAACGTCCAGTATGGCTTGACAGATTTACTTACTTTATTGCCTGATAAAACCTAACTATTATAAAAGAAAATTGATTAAGTCAAATTATTGTGTATAACCAGAAATTAGAGAATTTATTAATTATGATAAGCAGAATGCTAATCCTTTTTATTACTCTATCTACGCATCCATCATTTTCAATACAATGCCTATCCATTCCTTCCACATTATTCACCAGTTTAATCCATCAGATTCCTGAATTTAAAAAATAGTGGGAATTTAATTATGAGCGTTATATTCACCGAGTATAACTTACCTACTAAATCCTACAATTGATTGCTTTCTCATTACTTGATGTGAATTGTCTTGACAAATCTAGTACCAACAATACACGGGTAGGATGTAAAATTACAGCATGCATAGTTGGGAGTAATTAAGAAAAGGTGTATTAGTTATTTAATTAAATTGAAGAAACAGAGAAAAAGATATGACTTACTGATAAAAATATATATTGGGCAATCTTTAGATATTGCAAATCCAGGATTGAATTAGCCAAAGTGGTGGCAGAATAGGAATAGAGTTCGTTACAGGGCGGACGGGGCGGGAGAAAACGCGGACGCCCGGCCCTTTTCCCCGCCCCACCCTGCTCAACGGCCTGGGGCGGAGCATCTTTTTCGGCATTCCGTGCACCTGTGCCCGCTCAGGACTGCGCACCACCTATACCCCGGATGCGTCCCCGTTAAAAATGTGTGGTAACAAATGGGGCCCTGTCCAAGGAATGAGTGCGGGTGGGCCCCGGGTGGGGGCGGGGTAGGGATTACCCGAAAAATACCCCCCCTGGCCCGGTGTAAGGGTGGGGCCTGGCGAGTGAAAACCCGCCCCGCCCGGCCTCGCCCCGCCCCGCCCCGTAACGAACACTAAATAGGAACCCGATTATTCTAAAATGCTAATAATATAATCCATTACAATAGGAAGTCTTAATTCAAAGATAAAGCTGTGAGGAAATGAAAGTATTATAGCAGGAAATGAAAAATACCTTGAGGTCATAGGAGTGGAGTAGATAGGCATATATGGGAGAGGTACAGTTTGGGATATGGTGGAGATTGTCAATCTAATAGATGTAAATTGATGTTAGTAAGAAAACTAAAGAGAGAATAGAAAACAAGTGTAAAACTTACAGGAAGTCAATTAAAGTAGAACTTCAGGATAGACAATATTGTCTATATGATTTGGTGTATTCTCTGATGGGAGAAGTGTTAGACCATCAAGTGAGGTGACTCTGGATAAAGCCACATAGAGCTACCCATGCGTGAAGGCAGGAGAACGTAAATCTACACTAACCTACTCTGGGGTCTGGCCCAGAGACTTGTTTACCATCATAGCGAAGCATAAAAGGACTGAAATCTGAGCACGCTGTGGGATAAAGGGGAGATCATCATCGGTAGTAGTAAGCTTGATTTGTGGGAGAAGGCAGATCTTGCCATTGAACTCTCCACCCATGATAGCAACCTGTAAGCAGGTATATCGGATTCCCAATACCCTTATCCTGGTGTCATTGCAGAGACCCTCCCTAGCTGAGATTGCGTAAGAGTATAATTGGGGCTCCGCTTTTAAGTCTCAGGGATGAAGGTGGAATAGATGCTAAACTAATACTCTGCAAATATTCTACAGCAAAGGGCTCAGCACCTGCAGAATCTTCAGGAACCTCAACAGGGTTGGCTCCTTCAAAATGGTACTCCTGCCCAGGCATTTTATCTACTAGAACATTATTGAAATCATTTAAAGTATCATTATGAAAAGAGAGAATAGCTCTCGCAATGAGTGTCCTGTGGCTATTGACTGCATCATTTAATAATGACTGATGATATAGCTGATCACACAGTTGATTAAGGTTGGAAACACAACGAATATACTCCAGCAGTTCAAAATACCCATATGGTTGGGGGTGTTTGTAACCATGTCTTTGAGGAAGGTGAGAAAGACGATATTGGCATCATTGGCCATAACCCCCATACTTGTGCTAAGTTTGAGAACCTGTCGATTTGCCAGGATTGCAGAATGATGAATACAGGCAAGCAAGGTTGCCTGCCTGCTCCCATGACGGATGACTGGTAAGATTTGAGCAAAGTCACTACCAAGTACAATAGGAATTCCACCAAATACTTGATTGTCTCCACGGTAGCACACATCATTCAGAGTCCGATTTACTGCCTCAAAGCAAGCCTTATGCTACATGGGAACCGTATTCCAAATAATAAGAGAGACCTTTTGAATCAACTGTCCAAGATGTAAGGCTGGTGTAATATTGCAGACCGCATTAAGATCCTTGGAAAGCGGAATGTGAAATCTTGAGTGTGCTGTTCTCCTGTTAGGTGGTAGCTTCTGCCTGAGGTACTCCGACAGCTTGGACCTGAATCGTTTTGTATTGGTGAACGCGTTAAGAAGACATGAGTAAGATAGGCTGGATACAACAGAGGAACTTTGTTATAGGCTGTCAAAGTATTGGTGGGGATTAAGTAAAACTTATTATATTGATACGATCTCTTCTCCGAGCTTGTTGTGTCTAAATAGCAGCAAAGATGTTTTGATATTAATATTCTGAGTCTGAGCAATCACGGTATATATGCTATCTCTTTACTAACTAAGTATCTGGCTAATCTTGCTCCGAATACTTTCCGAGTACCAACACTTGTAGACCATGAAAAACTTCCTACTACACCTTCTTGCTCCCATGGTTAACATATCTGTCTGTGCTCCTGTTATTCCTGATGGTGTGGAGACCACGTCAGGTGTCAGTTCATCCGTGTATTCGTTGACAGCAGTGATTACAAATTGTCTTGCCCCCGTCCTGTACGAAGGTGGTCTAATTCGCTAGAGGAAAGATGGCCATTCTTCTTTGGTTGGCTCCGTAGAGAATTCGACCAGCGACCGCATGTCGTATTCTTGCCTTCCAGCATTACATGGATTGTCCTTAGGATCGCACTTATAGGTTTTTTCCCTCGGACTCCAGCCTTTGCCAACCTGTCCTTTCTGGAGACACCTGCTCCAGTCACAGGGCTTAGTTACCTCCTGCATATCCTACGTGTCTTTGTAGGTTAGGGTGGTCTAACTTGAGTGCAAAGCGTCCCATTGCTTTCGACCCCCTTCCTGACTATCTCTCTTCAAGTGTCTGTAACCTTATGTGCCGTTGTCCGATTCACCGGCCTTCACTAGTATATCGTGCCAGGAGGTCTCCCCTCATATATCCTGCGAACAGGATGCAGTCGGACAGACGGCCGCGACGTATGTGGTGTTATAAGGTGTGTTCCATTGGTAGTGGTCTTTGGTCTGGAGACGCAACTACCCAGGCGGCCACCGCCGGGGCTGGAGGGGGGTGTTATCTTTATTCTTCGAAGTTTGTGTGTGTCAAGGTAGGGTACGTCTGCCCCCGAAATCCTTAGGGGGAGTCCGTGCGCCTAACATCGAGCAACTACAGTGGGTTCTACATTCATGTGGGTTGATTGGGGGGCAGGTGATGAGGTTCCATATTCATCGTCCACTTTAGGTTTGGCTGAGGTCTTGCTAGAATTATTGTCGCTAACCGATACTTTTTGTGGCAAGTACCCTACCCGAGGAAGGCCCCCATTTCGTCTAAATCTTCAAGCCTGTAGTCTAGAAGTGCTCAGAGTAGCAGCATCACAGATACCATGTTGAATATTCAGAAAACTACTTTTCGCGAGAGCATATCTGGGTTCAATACCAAGTGATAGTATATGATACACCCCCCCTAAGTCCTAGTATAGAAGACCTACTGCGTCCTATCGAAAACAAGAAAACCACGCAAACTCCTCCTCTTTACAACACTTGATATAGGTTAAACCATTTTCTACACTCCCAAAAATCAGAGGAAATTGTGGCTAACATGTGATTATCCAGTTTTCCACAATGGATGGGCAACAACAGACTAATTGATCCAGTCAGCAGACCAATTGAGCAGGCAATCAGATCAAATGTAGACCCCACGTTATACCAGAAAGCACGGGATGCAGTCAGCAAACACTTCGAGTTGGTAAACTGAATTGGCGCAGACACGAAGTCGTACCAGAGACGATGGGATCCAGTCAGCCAACACATCGAGTATGTAACTTGAAAATGAATGGGCGTAGGCACGACATAGTACCTGACCCTATTGGATACAGATCGGGAATGCAGGCGAATAAATCTGGCAGCTCCCAGTCACTCTGAACCAACCAGCAGTGGCCTCAGACCCAGTCATGGAGTCCTGGACAGAGTGCGGATCTGGCCAGACCTCCCTAGGGTTCCTGACCAGCGACAATTCAAACCATGGCAAATCTTGACCTTATGATAGAGCCCGACAGCCAAGTGCATTTGGAAACTGTTCGTTTACGCGATCATAGCAGGGATGAATACAAAGCCCCATGCAATACAGATGAAACTAGAGCTGAGACTGAGATCGATGTTGACGCCACTGACATTTCCGAGGGAACAACATCTGGACAGTGTCTGGTAGACAGGGAAATGGGCAGTCACCTGTGGTCCCAATCTCAGCTGCCTCCAGATCAGAGTAAGTACCTCTTGTAAGATGGACACCAGCAAATTGTGGACCCATAATCCGTGGTACAGCCTAAAGGCCGCTGACCTTTCTGTCATTAAGTGTAGGATATTTGTCTCGCCAGCCACCCATAGTTGTACTAGATCAGGTGTCAGATCCTCAAGTCTGGTTGGTGAACCGGGTATCAAATGACTTGGGCAGCTCAGGCCCGCAAAGCATTCATAGCGAAATACCGTTACACGCGCTGAGAGGAACATATTAGAGCAGACGAAGGAACTGATACTCGGGTACACACTTTTTGATATCCCACTACCGAACCAGGTTGCTTTAAAATCTCAGACATACAGGGTATGGGGAAAGCGGCTGGACCCGATATCGAACTCTGGGAATATTGAGCTATCGGAGGAGAGTGTGAAGCATGTCAGTTGACTCAGCCTGAGGTGATACGACATAGAGACGGTTACTGACTATGACAGCTGGGTTAAAAACATACTGCACTGAGAGCGCAATTCTTGTATCATGTGAAGCATAATATCCGACACGTATACGATCTGCCACCAGATAAGCCTTATGCCATGACGCGCAGGGTTGATTATTTGCTAGAAAGGATCACGTTCATGTGCCCACCCCATGGATATGAGGTTGGTCCGGGCCATTGGACTTGGACGGACATGACTAACTGTGAAACGAACTTAGGACTTAATCTTCAGGTTCCTTGCCCCCCAGATTATAGACCCTATATATGGCAAGTATTTCAACTGAATCAAAATACAAGGTATGCTAGACCCTAAGTTTCTGAAGGGCATAAACAGTTCGATAGTCTGTCTGACATGTGCAATACTGTGCCATTCACGACGGGGATTGCACACCCTGGTATATAAGAAACGCTCCAACCTCAATTCTCAAGGACTCCCCCTCCTCCTTCAGGGTCATAGTCCTGCTCCAAACCTTCTCGAAGATCCTTGAGAGGATAATGAACTCAAGACTCTCCTGTGTGGCCCGCGCTTGCGGCCTCCTGGACCAACACCAGTGCGGGTCGCTGGCGGGCCTCTCGGCCTGGGATGCGACCACCACCCTGACTCACGAGGTCAGAACCCTCCAGATGGCCCAGAGAAAGGTTTCTACGCTCTTCCTGGACATCAAGGGGGGCTTCGACAATGTTAACGCCTCCTCCCTCTGCGGCATGCTCAAGGCCAAAGGGGTCAACCCGTACTTAGTCTCGTGGACCAGGTCCTTCCTGTCCGGTAGGACGTGCCGCCTCCTCTATCAGGGCTCTCCCAAGGTATTTGCCCCCGTTTCAGTAGGCACCCCCCAGGGCTCCCCCGTGTCCCCGCTACTATTCGTTGTGTACATCTCCCGCCTGCACTCCGAGATCCCTATGGGCCTCACTCTCTCCTACGTGGACGACTTCGGTCTCATGGCATCCTCGGCGTCCTATCATCGAAATATCCAGATCCTGCAGAGGAAGTATGCCAGGCTGAAGTCCAAAGGGGCCAGGCTGGGCATCAGTTTCTCTATCCCCAAGACGGAGCTCATCCACTGGCGTACGAACAGGGACAGGGGCCCCATATCCAATGCACCGATCCACTTGGATGGATCGGTTTTCAAACCCAAAAGGGAGGTCCGGTGGCTGGGATACTGGTTTACCCCCTCGATGTCCACTACCCCCCACTTCACCAAGAGGTTGGCCAAGGCCCAGGCCGCCTTTGTGGCCATCAAAAGGCTCTCCCCACCTGGGATGGGCCTCCCCCCCTTCTTGTGCCACCGACTGGCCTCATCGCTCCTCTTCCCCGTCCTCCGCTATGGAGCGGACGTGTTTGTACCAACATCCCACATGGAAAGGAAGCTCTCAGTCTTCTGGCACAAGGTCCAGAGGTGGACAACCAACTGCTTCCTCAGTACCCCCACTGATATTCTGGCCATCGAGGCCTGCCTCCCCCTACTTGACCTCCTCCTGAGGTATAAACGTCGGCTTGCCGCCCTCAGGATTCTCTGCTCTCCCCCCGAAATTAACCCGGCCACAGCCCGCCTCCCCCCCTCGGTTCAGACGCCCTCCCTATACC
>Ga0307513_10001265_pt1 | contig 36631 bp, 43 predicted proteins | sample 15_EM_MG_FD_202174 | JGI IMG/M metagenome (GOLD analysis project Ga0307513, IMG submission 202174) | Populus trichocarpa ectomycorrhiza microbial communities from riparian zone in the Pacific Northwest, United States - 15_EM | ecosystem: Host-associated > Plants > Roots > Unclassified | place... | reverse complement strand
CCACCTCCTTGTTCAAATTTTGCCTGGTGGGTTTTTCACCAGGTAAACTCTGAAAACCAAGGTAAATTCAAAAAAACTTTACAAAGACTTGAAAAAACCCACCAGGCAAAATTTGAACAAGGAGGTGGGCAAATTTTAAATTTGCCCAGCACTTACCTGGTGGGTAACAGTCGGGCAATTATAACACAAACTCAACACAAACCCACCATTTGCCTACCAGGTAAGTGACCCCTTGTCCCCAGTGTTCAGGACCCTCCCGAGACGACACCACGGCCAACATCGCCTCAGAAAGAGCATCCGGAGGCAATCACACTGGAGAAAAGTCAGCTGGGGAACGGAACATCACTTGCACAAGTGATGACCGCAACGGATGGTTTCCTTGACGGCGTACGTGCGGGGTATGCAGGTGATCCCCTCTTCTTGAAGATCAGGGAGAACCCCGATCAATTCAGCCGTTTTCGATGGGTTGATGGTCTGCTGTACCTGGACCGAGTGGATACACCATCAGTGTTGTGTATCCCACGGACGATGCATAAGACTCGGCGGCTGACTGAGATCATTATTGATCAGGCCCACCAAACAATTGGGCATGCAGGAAATGAACGTACGAACAAGTACGTTCATAAGTTTTATTGGTGGAGCACATTATCGAAGGATGTCGCCAAGTTCTGCGCAACATGTGGAACATGCCAGGCGGTAAAACCGAGCACCCAACGACCAGCGGGACTGCTCCACCCACTTCCCATACCCACACGACCATGGGAATCCATTGGAATGGATTTCATCGGACCTTTACCGCCGTCCCCTGAAGGATATAACTTTATCTGGGTGATCATCGATAGATTAACATCGATGGTGCATCTGGTAGCGTTAAAAACGAGTGCGACTGCGACGGAAGTCGCGGAACGGTATCTGAGGGATATTGTTCGGTTACATGGGATTGCCAGCTCCATTGTTTCGGACAGGGACCCACGGTTCACTTCGGTGTTCTGGCGCGAGGCGCACAGACTTCTTGGGACGAAACTAATGATGTCGACATCATTCCACCCACAAACTGATGGAGTTACCGAGAGGGCAAACCGCGTGGTCAATCAGGTCCTGCGGGCGGTGATCCTACCGGACCAGAGTGACTGGTACGAAAAGTTGCCTATGGTGGAATTCGCAATCAATTCCTCAGAGAATAAGTCAACTGGCTACGCACCGTTCGAGCTGAACTACGGATACATCCCGACGTTGCGGGGGTTGCTCGATCGGGTGCCGGCGTCGTTTAAGCCCGGGGTGCGACATTATGCGGAGAAGGCACAATCGTACCTCCTGGCGGCACATGACGCCATTATTGCGGCACGGGTCAACCAGACGTACCATGCAAACAAGCGGCGACGTCAGGAGCCGGCTTACCAAGTTGGGGACCGAGTCTGGCTGTCGACGGAATACTTGGCGATGCCAAAGGGCCGGGCGAAGAAGTTGATGCCGAAGTTTATTGGACCATTCGTGGTAACGAAGGCGGATTCGGCAACATCCAATTACCAATTGGAATTGCCGGACGAGATGAAGTCTCGCCATATCCGCAACCGGTTCCATGCGGATCGGTTGCGTCCATGCTTGGAGAACGATGAGGTGTTGTTCCCGGGGCGAGAGGCAAAGTTTTTCTACGACTATGGGACCCCGGAAGACGAGGAATGGTATGTGGATGCGATTATCGGGCATGCCTGGCAGGGGAGAAAGATAAGATTCAATGTTCAATGGTCACTCGGGGACACGACCTGGGAACCTTACGAGCACTGCAAGGATCTCGTGGCGCTGGACGAGTACCTCGCGCTCCACCGCGTATCGGATTGGAGGAAATTGGCTCGGCGTATGGGAAAGGGGAACACCGGACGCGAGTGAGGGGAGATGGTGACGGGGAAGACGGTGGGCACATATAAATTAAGGGGTGTATGTGCGCGGGGATTACCCACCACCTGCGTTTCCACCCTATGGCTTGGCGCGAGCAGTTTGACTCGCGCAACATCTACCGCGCCCGGCGCCACGAAGGGGGAGATAACCCCTTTGTGGGACGGAACCACTTGCCTCCAGGTAGCATGGACAACGCTACTGAGGTCCTTCACCTTCGTCTTCAGGGGCAACTGCTGCTCAGCAGGGCCCTGGAGATGGAGAACCTATTGTATCGAGACGAGGTCAACCGCCTCCAGGACCGTGTTCACGGTCGGGTTCCACTGGTTGGGAATCGATCCGACTTGGCCCCGCAACGCTCGCTGACTGAACGTATCGACTGGGCCGAGCATTCACCACCACCCCGCGGGACTGACGGACGGGAGCGGTCGCGTGCCGTACGGGCTGGAACAGCCCTGCCACCGACGGTGACAGTTCAGCCGGTGGACGTCCACCCCCGATTCCTTCCTCTCGGGACCAATTTTCAGGAAGGGGGGACGGGGGGTCCGATGTTTTCGAGACCACAAGACTGGCCGGACGCCATCCACAGAAACCCTTCGATGCGACCTCGAGGAGTCCGATGCTGGGGATCCCACCTAGTCAACATCGACGATTTACATGTGCATGTGCAAATCGGAAGGGTCATCTACGGTGGAAACAGACCACCTGGACGCCGTGACCCAGTCGACAGTCAACGCCCGTGGCGACCAATCGAGGCCGCATTCTTCCGAGCCACGGTCATCGTCATATTACAGCCCAATCTATTCGTGGAACTGCGAAATCAACTCGATCCTAGCCAGTGCATCCCAAACCGACAACCGTTTCTAGCAAACGTGGATGACCCGACTGAACTGGAACTCCAGGACGTGGTTCAGCACCTGGTTCAGTCTGGAGTAACTGAATCGTGGATCAGATTGGACACGGTCATCGGATATGCGAAGGCGTACCTTCGGGACTCACCTGTCCTTATGCAATTAGTAAAACTCTTACAGTAAAATACAAGGCGATGAGGGAAATTAAGCAGGGCGATGGGTAAAACCCCTCTCGCAGGCCATCCCTGGGCTCCTTGCGGGGTTTTACCCTTCAACGGGGTCTGATCTAGGGATCACCCGGCTGATCGGGTGGTTCCCCGGTTGATCACAGGGCCCCGGGGTGTTGCGTGTGTGGGAATATTCATTTTCCTCCCATCACGCGGCACCCCTGGGCTTCCCCTGGCGCTCCCTCCCATCAATATCGTCCGGGAGGATGCTCACTCGTGGGAACTGCCTTCCCCAGCATCCTCCCCTTCCCGGGTGGGCACGCGGGGGGTCCACCACCCATATTTGGCCAATATAGTTTAATTGAATTACATATGGATGGTTTTTGGCCGCATTCGAAATGAGCAACCGCAGAAAATATGCGAAATAAAATACGAGAAAAATACCATCCCTGCAGGACATCAAACGCGGACGATCCCGCTAAAGGCCGTCACGAACGGACAACAATTGAATGAGCTATGCTTGATTTTCGTACGGGTGCCGAGCGAGCATTGCCAGCTCAGCGCGCGGATTGATGGGATTGATCGCGGCTTCCTTTTTGGGAACGCGGCGGCAGAACTCTCGCCCCCAGGGCGGCACCCCCTTCCTCTCACATTCGGGAACCATTCAGGTAAGCAGATTCTTAGCCCTTCGCTGTACTAACTATTACAATGTATATCTAGAGTTTGAGACCGCTCTGGGGTCACCCGGCACGAGTCCGGTTACCCTTACCCCGAGGGGGGGGGGTAGAAATCCTCCCACGGCGGGTGCGTTAGGTATGCGTTTGCTTAGCCCTTCTGGGCGTTTGATGTACTAACAAACGCGAAGGATTTCCGCCACTTTAGGTCCGATTTGGTGAGGGCTTCCTCACCTCGCCCCCCGGGTGGGTGGGGCAAAATTCGCTCGTTGCGGCCCCCACAAGTAAGTGTTGGTCTATTTCTTTTGTACACTTACTCTACTGATTTAAACGAAGGGGAACGAGCCGATTTTGGGCTCGTTTTGTACGGTTTATGACCCCCCATTCCAGGGGGTCAAAATTACAAAAATCGCGATTGTGCCTGAACGCGGCGCGCGGTCGTTTCGCCCTTTTGGCCCATTATTCTGGTATGTATTCTCGAGGGAATTACACACCTCCCACCCAACCGCATCCACATTTGCTGTCCTGGCAGATCAGGACGCGTTTTGGGCTTTCTTTTGCTCCTGCGCCTGGTATTCTTTCTCCCCTTGTTTGGCGCGTTGCTCACACGTTTTAGGCATTGCTATAAGTGGGTTAATGACCCCTGCATGCTACGTATGCTGCAGGGGATGTCCGTACACACCCATATCTGTTTGGGGCCCAGATCTACTTCTGGGCCACTCCAATCCCTTCGCACACGTGCAAGGGGTATTAGGGATTGTAGGCCCATTTGTTTACAAGGGATTCCACGTGTTTTTACACATACAGAGTGTGTATTCATTGCTCTATCGATGTTTTCTGCTAAACCTTTCTCCCCCTCTCCAGCGTTCTATTCCTCACTTCTCAGCTCGTTTGGAACTGTTCCTGGGTGGTTTATACCTTGGGTATATGCTCCCTAAATTGCTGGTAGCGCGGTGTAACGATCAGTATGTTATATCAATTTTTGTATTCCACCCTCATCCTAAAAACAGCTTAGATGTGTCCATTGTTTCCGTCGCATTAGGAGTCATATCTTATGTAGGGAAGGGTTATAACTCATATATTAGATACTATATATGTATTCTAGCACTATATATACATCAATAAGATGATTCTCGCGACAGTATATATGGGGGAGATATGTGTGCTATCACAGAAGAGTTCCTGATGCCGGGGTCCGAATATATCATATCATAACATAAAAACACTCGGAATTACATCACCCATGACGTCATTTGTAAGTTGCAAAAAACCCGAGGGCGGTCCCCAACCCCATTATCAAGATACACAATTGGGAGATGCGGATCTCACCAGAGGGGTGGTCCAAACTATCAGCATAAATACTTATCCATTTATTTTAATTTTTTGTATATAGGCTATTTACATATAAACCACCTTCTGCCTAAAATTATAAGGCACCCGGACATGTATTTCATGCCCGGTGGAAAGCAAGTCTGGGGATCAGTGACCCGGGACCCAGTCAAAATGTTCCCACGATCGCTACCACATCTCGGAATTTCGGGCGCTAAAGTGATCGGAACTCGGACACATAGAATAAAATCTCAAAAACTTGTCCATTCGTGTATTACATGGCCCCAAGTAATGTACATACAGCAAATGACTATACATAAATATAATCTATCAAAATCCTGGGGCATGGGGAACGTTATATACCCTACAATTAGTGGGGGAGGCCTGAAAATGAAAAATGCGAACTACCTAGGGGGAATTGAGTACAGGTCTTAGCCCTCTTATACACTTAAAATATACATACTAGGGACAAAGTATACCGCAGGAATAAGCAAGATCTTGGAGGGAGTTTTACCTAGAGAGACATCTACTTAAAAATCTTGATTCGAGTGTAGAGAGAGCAGACCAAAGCATATGAAGGTAAAAACACGGGAGACTGGAGGTATATGTGATTAGAATCAGGAGGCATAACGGCGAAACGTGGGCGTACCGCTTTGTGTCGCTATTTGAAATCTTCACTCCAGTGCATCCACATCCCCCACGGTGGCAAACCTGGATGTAGTTTGGCGGGGTGGGCATAGTACTGTCGCCAATACATACCAGAACAATAGCCCAGAAGGGCAAAACGAACGCACGCTGCGTTCGGGCGCAATCGCGATTTTTGTAATGTTGGCCCCCCTGAAGCGGGGGACAGAAAGGGGATAAAACAAGCCCGAAATGGGCTCGATTCCCTTCGTTTAAATCAGTAGAATAGGTTTCTGAAAGGAATAAGCAAACGCTTACTTGTGCGGCTCGTAACGAGCAGATTTCACCCCACCCACCCGGGAGGCGAGGTGAGGAAACACTCACCAAATCGGACCGAAAGTGGCGGAAACCCTTCGCGTTTGTTAATATAACAAACGCCTGAAAGGGCTAAGCAAACGCTCACCTGATGCAGCCGCCGCAGGAGGATTTCTACCCCCACCTCTCGGGGTGAGGGTAACCGGGCCTGCACCGGGTGACCCCGGAACGGTCTTAAAGCCTAGATATACATTACAATAGTTAATATACTAAAGGGCTAAGCCCTATCTTACCTGTGTGGCCCCCAATCGCGAGGGCAAGGGGGTGCAACCCGGGGCGAGCCCGGGTTCCGCGCGCGTTCCCAAAAAGGAAGCCGCGATCAATCCCATCAATCCGCGCGCTGAGCTGGCAATGCTCGCTCGGCACCCGTACGAAAATCGAACGTAACTCGTTCAATTGTTGTCCGTTCGTGGCGGTTTTTAGCGGGATCGTCCGCGTTTGATGTCCTGCAGGGGTGGGATTTTCGTCGTATTTTATTTCGCACATTTTGTGCGGTCGCGCGTTTCGGATGGGGCCGAAAACTATGCTAGTACAATGTAATTAAACTATATTGAGTGAGCACGTGTGGTGGGACCCCCCGGGCGGGTGCCCGGGAGGGGGAGGATGCTGGGGAAGGTGGTTCCCACGAGTGAGCATCCTCCCGGATGATATTGATGGGGGGGAGCGCGGGGGGAAGCCCCAGGGGTGCCGCGTGATGGGGGGGAATGATGTTTCCCACGAGCGCAACACCCCGGGACCCTGTGATCAACTGGGGAACCACCCGATCAGCCGGGTGATCCCTAGATCAGACCCCGTTGAAGGGTAAAACCCCGCAAGGAGCCCAGGGATGGCCTGCGAGAGGGGTTTTACCCATCGCCCTGCTTAATTTCCCTCATCGCCTTGTATTTTACTGTAAGAGTTTTACTAATCGCATAAGGACAGGTGCGGGACTGGGCGCGCCATCAAACAGAGGTCACTCCAACAACGGAGATGGGTCGGTTGTTTCGGGACCTGTACCCGGCCGGTATCACCAACCCGAACGACCGGCACTATGTCGAAGACGCAGCCGCAGACCAGGATATGTCGTTGGGGAAGATCGTCGAAGTATTGATGGACGATCACATCGCGGAGGAGGTACCTCCCCTGGAACCGAACACCCCGAGTACGGAAAGCCCTCAGCACATACCTTCAAGGGCCCAGACCCCATTCGACGAGAGGTTGGACTGGGGAGAGGACGAGTTTTGACATGGGGAACTTGGGATTGGGACCCTACGGACGAAGTACAACGAGTTAAGTTGTTCACTAGATTGGATGTCTGATCCAATCTATAAGTTTTATTTCTATACCTTCATCTCTCGACACATGTTTTCTGGCGGGGAGGGTGTAAGCCATGCGGCTATCAGCCGCGTGAGAAAGTGCATACAGTATTTAATATCGACTAGCGTAGCGTAGTCGTCAGCTTTTTTCTTCTTTCACGATAACTCAGCAATTCATATTGGATTCTGGTTTATCCCGAGAGATCTAAGCTCACGCCGTGTCACCACGGCTTACACAGCTACTTCCGTGAATACATCGCGAGGCACTCGAACCGGAACTGCCCTGGCAGGCGTCCAACGCAGCTAGAGAGTCGCTAAACGGAAACAGGACTGTGGTGTGCGAAAGATTATATGTAACGGAATAGTGAGGACGTACCGTAGACTGCTGTGGCGGCAGAGGGAGACGCGCGATCCAGAATCAGATCTCTCCATCCGCTGGACACTCGGTGCGGCTTCGGCCCGGTTACTCAGTCTTATTCCGCGACGATCATCCTAACAAATCTCTCCCCCACCCTCCACTCCACCCCAAGAACCTCACCGTCACCCCCTGATGTCGCCACCATAGCAGCGTTGTGAGGTACCATGGCCCCAAAAACCAACCGAAACCCGGCGTCTCCGATGCCATTGAGACGTCAAAATATCAGCGGATGGGTCTGGAGTGTCCCCAACACGAGAACTGTGCCGGGGGTTGCAGACTTAAGCTCTGGCAGAAGAAGGAGAGTCACTCGGCATCTACAGAGTGTTCTGTATGCACGGTCCTGGATCTTTAGTGCGTACCAATATTTACATCGAGTAACAAAGCTGTCACACCTGACCATGTAACAGGTGTTAACAAAGCCACCACCATGTCTTTTCTTCTCCGTTCTCCACACTTACACAAGACGCGAACTCGTCCGCTGCCGGGTATATAGTAGTGCACGACGGTGGAGCCAACCTCGGATGGATACCTCACAGAGGGAGATCACTGAGGAGGATTGACCGTCCATAAATCAACTCGATGAGGTGGGGAGTCAGTTGGGTTGACATCTGCTGCTCCCGCTGTGCTGGCCCCGTAGTCTCGGTTGAATGTACCGTCGCCGAGACGATCAAGTTCGTCAAGCCGGCGACAAGTCGCTCCGCCTCGCGATTCGCGAGCTAGGACCCTGATCTGCCGAATTCATCAATAGAGTTGGAAAGGTCAAACGCCCTGAGTTCCCTGGGATCTCGGCCTTCACTTTCCGCAAGCACCACAGTCAAGATTACGCACTCACCCGCCTTGGAAGTCGAGGGCAAGTTCTTTGGACTTTTGAAGGCTGCGAGCGAGCTCGGTATCAAGTCCGACGTCCACTCCCCCATGACTTCGAGAATAGCCGGTTTCGTGAACAGGTTGCGTGATACCAGGGGAGGATTCCCTCTAATATCCTCAAACTTACAGACGGACTGAGGGAGATCGGGAGGTATAACGCGACTACCTGCCTGCTGCCCCGTTTGGCATTGGCTAATGGGGGCTGGTGGCGCCCCGATCCCTGGCCACCCGACCTCTGGTATGTCCGGTCTCGAAATCACGCCACGCTCGTAACTGGACTATCACTGAGACGACAGCATCTTTGTAGAACCTCAAAAACAGGATGGAGATTGTGGATATGGCCTACGCCGCCTGGAGCGACCACTACGGGGGGCTCGCCACTCACGAAACCCCCGGTTGCGGCTACCCCCCTTCCTCGAGTTTGGACCAGGTATTAGCAACACTCGACGAACATATGTAATCCAATTTCGTACGATAAATAAGTAACGAGGGATACGTATTGAAAAAACAAGTGAAGATACAGTCATCAACGTGTGTATATATTTCGGCACCCGCATCGCGAGTCAAAACTCTCGCGTGTACCAGGATGTCATCGCGTCGTTTAAGCAGCAAAGGATATACTCTATGCCGGGTCGTCCGTTGCGGTCTTCCAGCCAGCATAGCTGGATGACTCCCCACAGCCCGTTGTTGAAACCGAGACGCTTCGCCCCATCCGGTTTCTTCGGTCGCCCCCCCTCAGTGATCGCGTTGATGACGAGAATATCCGACTCGATTTCAACGTAGGGGTGGTGTCCACATAGAACCTAGGACATTCCCAGTTGACCACGCAAAACCGCAATTCGGTCCGATGAATACACACCTCGTAGATGACCATCCCGAGAGCGTAGCAATCGGACTGCTTCGTTGGCCGATTGACTTCTGCTGCCGGCATTCCGAACCTGTCCGGATCCAACAGTTCGGGACTCATCCACCGGTATGTCCCTCCTTCAGTGAATGACATCAATGTGTCATTCGAGATCAATGACATTCTGGATGTCGCGGCAGACACATATGTCACAATGCCCGTGATAGTTGTAAGGCCGAAATCGGCGATGCACGCTCGCCGGTTCTCGTTAATAAGAATATTTGCCTTTGTGGATTGGTGAGAGGTACGTAGAAATATGATTTGAGAGAACGCATACTCCCTTCAAATCTCCGTGGACAATACGGAGGTCGTGCATATACTTCAGGCCATTTGCAACATCAGTCAACTTGACAGTGAATCAGTTGGGCTCCAGTTGGAGTCGGGTCAACACGTACAAGCTCGATGCGGTTCACATGTCGGTCCTTCCCAACAAATTCGTTAATATTCCCATTTTCCATCCACGCCGAAATCATTGCGAACTGCTGGCTGCCCATTGTCACCCCGATGAGCGGTAAGATGTTCGGATGCCGGAGGTGTTTCCAGGCTACACCCTCTCGGCAGAATCTCTGTAGCATATTCACCTATACAGTCATGGTGGTGGAGGCGAAAGACTCACACTGAGGATGAGATCGATGTCACTGGTGATATACACTCGCACGACCTTGATAGCCACCCGACGCCCATTGTATGTACCCTGCGACACGTTGGCATAGCCGCCGCTTGCAACTTCCACGGACCCTTCCGAGCAATCTGGGATGTGCATGGACTTCGGGATCACGCGGTGTCGGCTGCATGTTTTGCAAAATTTATTGAACAGCCTGAGTCGGTCCCGATCTGACAGGGCACGACTCTCCAATCGCTATTGTTCGCATTAGCCTCAGGGGAGGGTAAGGGAGGTGGAAAAGCCTGCCTTATCCATTTCATTGACGATTCTCTCAATTTCCGGTTCCGGAACCTGTAGAAACTGGAATATAGAGGTGATGCGTGGGAGGAATCTTCCACGTCGTTGTTGGCCCTCTTCAACATCCAGGACCTCCCGGGGGCCCAATGTTGAGAATAGCTTGCGTACGGTGGCAACTTCCCACCGCTTTGCTGGATCCTTGTTCCAACAGGTCGTAATCATGACCCATACTCTACGCCGCAACCATTGATTCGCATCTCGATTCCTTGGATGCAGAGGTCGTCTCCCAGATCGAATATGGGAAGCGACAGTACGATAATCATAAATCCCATCATACGGCAACACTCCCGTGAGGACCTAATAATGATGGGTCAATTGCATCAAGTACTACTGTTTCCCAACGGAGGAGGAGCATACCGTGAAGGATGTCATCGCGAGGGAGTAGACATCGCTTTCTTTTGAAGCCAGGTCAATATCATTGACACCGTCAAACCGTTCTGGGGCCGTATAACGGGCGGTTCTTAACTTAAATATGCGGCAGCTGAGTTGGGGGAATTCATCTGTGATCCCAAAGTCTGCGAGACATGCGTTGCCATCTGGAGTAATCAAAATGTTGTCCTGGACGTATGAGGTATCAACTTGCAGAGTCAGCACGCAGGCTGTTCCGTTCCACCTACCGGAGCAATGCAACCGTGTAAAATATTTAACCCGTGAAGGTATGAGAGGCCATCGCAGACCCCTGCAAGCTGTTGCCGACGTGGTCAGCGGTGCACCCCCATCAATGTTAATGGATCCATACCAGCATTAGCCGATCGGCATTCTGATTCTTTTGCGTGTACTGCACGATATTTCCATCCGGCATCCATGGGCTCATGATGCAAAGCGGAAAAGGTATATCCGAGACATCAACGATGGGGAGTACGTTCGGATGGGAAAGATGCTTGAACCCCTCGACTTCGCGGCAATGAGTCTGGTGTGAAGCACACTGAGTTTAACTCTGGATAAAGAAGGAGCCACGAACCTTTCTGATTTTCTCCAAGCTGGGTATGTACCGTGTCCGAATTACCTTGATAGATACCTGGCTCCCACAATGATTTCCCTTCCAAATCTCCACAAATCCAAGGGGCTCGAAGCCCGGCGATTCATCGCACAGTTCTACATCGGGAAAGATTTGTGATCCACAGAGGAGGGCGTGGACATGAAGTCTGAACCATGAGTAACGGTAGTTCTCGCTCTGGGAATAGTTGTCCATGCCCTAACCACCGGCGGTTTCAGAAGGTGAGGGAAGGCTTTGTGATGAAAAGATACCTTGCGAAACGTTTCCGCCAATATCGCCGCGTCCTGCGAGGACAGTCTCGTTGGAGATCTTCCAGTCCTCGAGGCCACTTCCGAGACCTTGTCTGCATACTCCTTCTCCACTTGCCATGCTGGGTGTGTCGGACACGGGATGAGGGATGTGCGCATGAAGTCTTTCGCCAGCCTGGTCATGTTCTCGGGACCAAGCGAGGTGAAGTCGACTAAATCATCCATTTATCAGTCGCAGCCACTCGCGTTCATGTAGATTGGCGGCTCACTCTCACGACATCTTATGACGCTCATGACTACCTGATCAGGTGAGAAGATCACGGCGATGGGAAGAGAGGTTTCTGGTCAACTGTTAGCGTTGCAAGGAGAGTGTATCCCAGCTGCGCGGAAATACGCCATTCCCTCGTCACGAGAGTTGCCTGAATAGGGCGCTGACGTTGTCGATCTCCCGATGGCTGTGCGTCCCGATGGCTGTGCACTTCCCTGAGGGCTCCTAATTCGTCCTTGTAGACCTCAACTCACCATCGTCTCTCTGTCTGAGTTTTCCTGCGAGCATCGAAATCGGGTGCCGCATATTGTGTCCGTGGACCACTGCGGATTGGGGTGACAAACTCGAAATTTCTCGGCACGCGGATGCGAACCCGCAGTCGAGGATGCCGGCAACAGAGTCAGATGCGAACAGGCGGCGAAGGGGCACAGGGTATCCGCCTTTTCTTCTCTGTCGCACACCACGCATGGGAGTGGCCCGAGCGCCCGATGAGGAGCGCCGGAATCCGCCCGAGCCTCTGATGAATCAAACCGGTCATCCACACGATCCCTGTATGAACGTCAGCAACGGATACCTCCTGACAACGATTCATAGTTATACTCTGAGGAGGCCGCGAAGTCAATTCAGAACACACCGACGGTTCCCTTGGACGTTGAGGGAGGTGCAGACCTGACTGATGGCCACGACGGACGGAAAATGCAGAATGTCAATTTATAGTTTCTGTCAATATGCTGGGTTATTACACGACACGATGCTGGCTCCTCCACAAAAACCGAGCATAGTCGGGGACCTGCACTTACGCGGTCTAACGATGAACCCCGCCCTTCTGGGTATCAGCCTCCAGGAACGACAAGAACGCGTCGGCCTCAGTCGTTTTGGGAGCGACGTATCCGGCATCGTGGGGTGGCGGTGGAAGGAGTGGAAACACGTTCTGTCGTAGCGTACTGGGCGGGTTCTAAAGCGAGGACTGCGGGAGGGAGGGAGCCCGGGGAGGGGTGGAAGCAGGGAACTCTTTTACGGAACCGACACAGTCATTGAATGTTAGCAGCCTAAGGAGGGGGGTGAATACTTGGATCGCGAACGAGTCCTGACTCTTGAGGTTGAAGGCGGGGGTGAAGATGACACGGAACTCCGCGGTGCCTTTGGCGTTGGCTTGTAAGCCTTGAGTCCCTTCACGTACCCGTGCTGGGTGAGACTTCCGAGAGATGGGACGAGGAGACTGTTTCGGATTATAGGATGACGACAGGAACCTGGCAACACTCTCGTCTTCGATTGCCGCTCTTCCCGTCTTCTTGGACCTCGTCAGTCTTTATATCTATTCCCCATAGTTCTTCTCCAGGCCTTTGGGTAGAGACACCTCCGCCCGCTTGGTCAGACCCCGCTAACCAGCGTGGATATGGTGAGACTGCGCATTCGTTCCCCGGGGCACCGCGTCCTTGGCCAGTTGAATGAAGTTCAACGCTATCCGTGACACACCGAGGGCGTTTACCCAATCCTCCCGGGCTATTCCTCTAAACGAGGTGATTGGTACTTGGATTCTGCGCCTACGCCCTAACTCTGGCACATCACGCCCGCCACAACCACCCTGCACTGGTACCTCAATCGTTTTTGTGAGGCGTTCTAGATACATATCAAGTTGTCCAACGACCTATCTCAGACACTTGGCAGAACACCACGGCGGAATTGATCTCGGATGGTACCTCCCGGAGGAAGATCATTAAGGAGGTTCCACTGTCCACGATAAATGAAAATGCGATGACCCTCGCCGAGGCCGGGAGTCGATTGGACTGTCATCGCGCCGACCCCACGGTCCCGACTGAATGTGCTGTTACCTATATGGCAAGCCTCGTCTCACGATTCGCAAACCAGGACCCCGATCTGCGGAACAGCATTGAAGGATCCAATATATCGGGCTCTCCGAAATCTCGCGTTCTGCTTTCTATAGGACACACCTTCCACCCCATTGCGGTCATCCTGATTTGGTATTTGCCCTCCGTCTTGGATGTCGAGGACGGGTCTACGGGCTTTCTAAGACCCCGGTAGAGCTCGGCGTCAGGATCGAGTCGCACGCTCTTCCCTCGGAGGCGGCCTCATCGCGGACCGCTACGCAAGTCTATTGTCCGCGGAGAGTAGTATGAGGACCCACTGAATCATCCGCATAAATCTCCTGACGGCTTTGAGGGCAGCTACTTCCGTAAATGCATTGTGAGGTACTCGAATGACATTCTCAGACCCGCGGACCGACCGAAAGAGATCAACAAACGTGATGCCACTGTCTCCCCGGCCAAATCGCTCTTGGCAATACCCGATAAATATACGTGATCCTGGTATGTGCGAGGGAAACAAACGCCAGTATGCGTCTACCTAAAACACATGGTCGAAACGATCGAGGAGGATTTGGTATGGGTTCCTTAGCGGGGAGAAATTGGTCACCAACCAGACCGGATGGGCAAGTGGTTTTGTTAAACAAAAGGTCCTCCCAGTCGTCAAAGTCGCCGAACACCCATGATCTTCCTGCATCTCATTCACCTAGCGGTAAGAGCCATGACCACCATATTTGCCGATGTAGCTCACCCACCACCATTGGAATACGTTGATATGTCTGAACCTGGACACGATTTCCCCAACCAACGACCACGTATCGGACACTTGATAAAGGTTCGCCTTGTAGGTTATTCAAAGTAAGCGGCGTTTTCGGTAGGTTCACCTAATCTTGGTCCAACGCCCCATGGAACTGGGAACGACGATAATCAACAACATTCGACACTGGGCGGGCGAGCATGAGGACATCCATACGAGGTAGGACCGCGGTTTCGAAGGAGAGAGCTGGGAATCCGACCGTGGTAAACTGGATCACGCTCAAGTTCTCCTAGACCCCTTCCACTTACTCCGCCTCTTGGCCTCGGACCGATTTCCTGGTGTTCCCGATGAAAGGAATCCTTCATGGCTGAGGCCTGAGAGATAGGATGTGTCATGAGCGTATGGCTTGTTACCTTGGTTTCTCCGGCCGCCTGAAGTTGTGGGCGCCTGTGGCTGGCTCCGTGGACATTGGCATCCGAAGTAGTTTGGGAATCGTTAAACGCAAGCAGGGCTGTGGTGTAGGAAAGCTCATAAGAAGATGGAATAACGGGATTATGTTGAGGATGTACGGTGAGAAGCACGAGTGTCTCTATCGTCTGAGAAACAGCTGTCAACCAACTTCTCCCCTCTCCCCCTATCCGGTTCCCCGGTTGGTTTGGTTGTTGAGAAGTGCCGATCTCATAGAGTATTGTCGGCGAATCAACCTCGCAAGCGACAAATGTCTAGGGAGCGAGGATGTCTTGTTCGTGCTTGATGATATCAACTTCGAAATGCGCCTCGCCTCTGTCATGGTCTCTCGTCTCTGTCGTTACAGGGGAATGGTGTGACTAGTGTCTGTGTGACGGATCCTCACCCCGTCCTGTAAAGGAAATATGGGGCAGGTCCCAAGGATGGTGAACGATCTCAGACCCCCTGTTGCCTCCCCCCGACCCCCATCATGGAAGCAAGCCGCTCCGTCTACTCTGGCACCTCGCGAAGACTTGTCATCGCTCTCGACATCGGGACCACGTTCAGTGGTGCCGCATACGCCCTGTTAGATCCCGGTGAAGTCCCTCAAATCCAATCCGTCACAAGGCAAGCACCCCCTAAGATCACTAACCCTTAATGTGCGCTGACGAGCGAGAGATAGGTACCTGAATAATCCAAACCCTGGGTCGGCGAAAGTTCCCTCCGTATTGTCTTACGACGCCAACGGCAATTTCTGTGGCATTGAGAATGAGGTTGATTTCCAAGAGGACGACGGGCTTCTGAGGATGAAATGGTGGGAGACTGCGATGCGCTGACCCCCCCCCCCCAAACTGCTGACGACGCATTAGGTGGAAGTTGCTCCTCTCACCCATGACGCTGCCTGCCGCGATGAAGGATCAGATGAGTACAAGACTTCCAAGGGGAAAAACGATCGTAGACGTCTTCGCTGATTTCATGGGCTATCTCTTTGATTCGACCAAGGCATTATTCAAAAGCTCAGAGTCGAATGGAGAATCGAAATGGAACTCTGTCTCGAACGACATCGAGTTGGTATTGACCCATCCCAATGGATGGGGAGGCCCACAGCAAGCGAAATTGCGAACCGCCGCGATCCAAGCGGGGATTATCCCGGACACCCCTGCTGGGCGTTCTCGTGTACACTTTGTGACCGAGGGCGAGGCGAGTTTCTGCTTCTGTGCTACCTGGACCCGGGCGGGCAAAGACCTTAATGTCGGTGACACTGCTGCCACCCAGAGCGCAGTTTTTTGACACATTCGCAGGTCGGAGAGCAAGTGTTGATCATTGATGCGGGTGGTGGAACAATCGATATCAGCACTTACAAAATTCTCGATAGGGGGCCGTTGCAAGTCGAAGAGCTGTATGAACCAAAGTGTGAGTCGGATTGATCATAATGTCAGATCTTTTCGTTCAGTAGCGTTCGTTTTAGGCTTGGTCCAAGGCGGAGAGTTCGTCACGGCGAGGGCAACAGTGACGGTCAAAGGTCCGTTTCGATATTCCACGCTCCGACCGATTCCTCAACTCGCAACTAGAGAAGTTAAGGGGCTCGAGATTCAACACCCCCGAAGACGTGTCGATTTTTTCCCAGAGATTCGATGAAGGTGTGAAGAAGATATTTTCGAATGACCAGGCTGCCCACTATGTCAAGTTTGGGTCCATGAGGGATAATGACCCCGAGTACGGGATAAAAGCTGGGAGGTTGACGTTGACTGGGTGAGTTCATGCACTCTCCATTTGCAAATTGGCACCCAAACTGTCACACACAGCGCACAAGTTTCTGGGTTCTTCGAACCGTCGATTCAGTCTACTGTGGACTCTATTAGGGATAACTTCAGGCAATACCTTCCCTCTAATTCGGTCCGAGTATTCTAAGATTCTTAAACTGTACTTCTAATTACTGGCGAACAGTTCGCGTTTCTCGTTGGAGGTTTCGCCACAAGTCCGTGGTTATCTGAGCAACTCCAAGGGCGGCTCTCGGATCTTGGATTTCAGTTCTGCAAGCCTGACATGCATACGTGAGTGATCTCTCCACGTATTCTAGGCGGACTGCAACAGTGACCACCGCACAGGAACAAAGCCGTTGCCGTTGGAGCAATTTCACATTACGTTGACCACTCTGTGACAGGAAGGATCTCGAAATTCACGTACGGTACAGTCTTCGGTACCTGGTACGAAGCCTCCAATCCAGAGCATATCCGGCGTGCACATAAGTTATATGTTGACCCTATGGGGGATAAACGTGTTCGCGGCTACTTTAAGGCTATGCTGTCGCGGGTTGGTTATGCGCAATCTTTACTTGGCTTTTCGAACTGAACTCCGCTGGCCTGCAGGGCACCATGGTCCTAGAGGACCGAGAGATCCGAGTTTACCTCTGCTGGACGTCCTGGGACGCCCCACCGCAGCACGTCTCCCCGAGAGTCGTGAAATACACAGGGACGTCGACTTCTCCTGAGTGGGAAGACGAAGAACCAGGTAGAGTGTTTGACTTCCCCCGGTACTCTGTAGAAAGCGCTCAGACCTACAAAGACAAGTTCGAAACGTTGTGCCATGTCGAGGCTGATCTCTCCACTGCGCCGTATACGTCAAAACTCGACGCAGCGGGGAAAACAGGTTACAAGCGGGAATGCGACATAGTCTTGCTTGTGGGCCTCACAGAACTCAAGGCACGGGTCGATTGGATCGACTCCGCAACAGTACGTGTATATATCGCTTCACACGTATCCATCCACCTCACCCATTTCCCATGTGCGTGAATCTAGGGAACAAAGAGAAGGTTCGTGGTACCATCCCTCGAGTTGTTCCCTCTGTGCTGAATCGGACTTTTAGGGGCGATGCTGTGGTCGTGTATGACAACCCGTCGGAGAGGATCGTAGGGGGTGCCTCCAGATAATATTCTTAGGATGATTTGGGATATTGAATTGGTCATATCTTACTTCCGTTACAACAACATGCTTTCATTCATACTGCCGGTCACCGGTCATCGGTCAACAAAGGGGCAGGGGGAGGCGAGAGGGACATACGCCGTCTCCCCAAACCGCTGGATCGCGGTTGGTCAAAATAGCGTTGATCACGAGATGGTCGTCTGGGTTGAGAGCTCATTGTCCGTTTCCAACGGCGACCGGCTCTAAATAGCGCACGACTGGAGCTGCGGCAGGAGGTTGAAACTAAGGGATCTCCCTCGATACCGTGGCTTGGGTCCAAGTCAGGCGACAGCCCCAGTATCACAAAGGGAGAGGGTGCATTATCCACGGTCGGGTTGAGGTGGAAGCGGGGAAGTGGACGGCGTACGCAAAAAGCCCGGCATGTACAAAGGCAGGTATCTCCTTTGTAGCCGCGCTAGCGAGCATGGGGGAGTGTTTATCATCAGACAACTCATTAGGGTTATAACTACTGCCTACGACGAACTGCCGTCCTAGAAAAGAGAACATGTCAGAAAGCACAATAACCCCAGCGATCTTTTCCTGACGAACTAAAGAGACCCAGACGATAGATTTCGCCATATTGCTCAGGTAAGAATCGATGGATCCGTACGGCCGAATCGCTCAGCCTCCGCTCCGTTGGACGCTCGGTGCGGTTTCGGCCCGGCTCCGCTAGGGCTCACGCCACCTTCCTTGGTCTCACTACACGACGATCATCCTGACCAATGTCTCCCCCGCCTCCCACCCTACCCCAAGAGCCTCGCCATCATCCCTTGACGTCACCGCCAGAGCAGCGTCGTGAGATACCGCGGCCAACCGAAACCCAGTGTCCCCGGTGACCAAGGCGTCAAAATGTCAGGAGATGGGCCTGGCGGTATCTTCAATACGAAAGATGTGAGGAAAACTAGGAACTTTGAGCTTGCAGATTGTTGGGACGAGGGAGAGCCCTCCGTTTTCTACCAGGGGTGGTCTGTGTGCACGACCATGAATCTTGTATGTGCCGATATTTCTATTGAATGACACCGCCGGTGCTCACCATGTAACAGGTATCAGCAAAACGCCCCCCCCCCCGCCTTTCTTTCTCCCCTCTCCACGCTCACAAGTCGTAAACTCGATCTCTGCCGGACATCTGGTGGTGCGCGAGGGCGGGGCCGGTGTTGGATGGGTACCTCTCGAAGGAGACTGCTACGGCGGATTCCCTGTCCACAACGAACGTCAACGCGATGGCTTGGGGAGTCGGTTGGGTTGACATCCGCTACTCCCGTTGTGCCGACCTCGCGGTCCCGGTTAAATGCACTGTTTCCGAGATGGCCAAATTCGTCAAGCCAGCGACGACTTGCTCCGTCTCGCGAATTGCGAGCTAGGACCCTGATCTGCGGAATTCATCAATAGAGTTGGAAAGGTCAAATTCATCGGGCTCTCTAAGATCTTGGCCTTCACTTTTCGCAAACCGTGTCTTCCGCCACATCGCCACCTTGGACGTCGGGGGCGAGTTCTTTGGAGTTCCGGGGGCCGCGACCGAGCTCGATACCAGGATTGTCATCCACGCTTCTCTCGGAAAGGGTGTCTCCTGCCTTCGAGGACAACAAGTCCGTGAATGGATTGCAAGATATCAAAGGAGGACTCCTCCAATACCCTCAAGCTCATAGACGGACTGAGGGAGACCGGGAAGGATAACGCGACTGTCGCCCCAATCCCTAGCCACTAAACCCATGGTATGTCTGGTATTGAGATCATGTCATGCTCGGAACCGAACTATCACTGAGATGACAACGCCCCTTCACAGAACCCCCGAAAGATGGCTGCTGGGAAGATCTAGGAAAGCTCAAACCGGCCGAGAGGTTGCAGATAAGGCCGGCGCTGCTTGGGCGAACGATATGGGGACCTGTCATTTATGAAGCTACCGGTTGTAGTTATCTCCCTTCGCTGAGTTTGGATCAGGCATCGGTGACGCTCGACGAGCATACGTGGTCCTACCATGTACAATCAACGAGCAACGGGAGATGTATGCGAAAAGCAAGCAGAGATACGATCATCAACATGTGTATATACAATTCGGCTGCCGCATCGTAAACTAATGCTTTCTAACGTACCAGAATGCCGTCGCGTCGTTTAAGCACGAAAGGATATCCTCTACGCCGGGTCGTCTGTTGCGATCTTCCAGCCAGCATAACTCGACGGTTCTCCATAGCTCGTTGTTGAAACCGAGGCGCGTTGCTCCATCCGGTTTCTTCGGTCTATCCCCCTCGGTGATCCCATTGATGACGAGAATATCCGAATCAATTTCGACGTACGGGCGGTGTCCACATAGAACCTAACGCACTCCCGGTTAACCGTGTAAAACCGTGGGTCGGTTGGCACAGACGCCTACCTCGTATATGACCATCCCGAGAGCATAGCAATCGGACTGCTTCGTTGGCCGATTGTCTTCTGCTGCCGGCATCCCGAACCTTTGTGGATCCAACAGCTCAGGGCTCATCCACCGGTATGTTCCCCCTTCAGTGAATGACATTAGTGTGTCATTCGAAATCAGCGATACTCGGGATGTTGCAGCAGACGCATAGGTTACGATCCCGGTGATAGTTGAAAGGCCAAAGTCGGCGATGCACGCTCGCCGGTTCTCGTTGATCAGGATGTTCGCCTTCGTAGATCGGTGAGAGGTGTGTAGATATATGATTTGAGAAAAAACATACTCCCTTCAAGTCTCCATGGACGACGTGCAGGTCGTGCATATACTTCAGGCCGTTTGCAACATCAGTCAACTGGGCAGTGAATCAGCTATGTTCCAACCGGAGTCAAGTGCAGCACATACAAGTTCAACGCGATTCACGTGTTGATCCTTCCCAACAAACTCGTTGATATTCCCATTTTCCATCCACGCCGAAACCATCGCGAAACGCTGGTTGCTCACTGTCACCCCAATCAGCGGTAAGATATTCGGATGCCGGAGGTGTTTCCAGGCTACACCCTCTCGGCAAAATCTCTGTAACATGTTCATCTATACGGTCACGGTAATGCGGGCAGAAGACTCACGCTGAGGATGAGATCCAGGTCACTCGTGATATACACTCGCACGACCTTGATAGCAACCCGACGCCCATTGTATGTGCCCTGCGATACGTTGGCGTAGCCGCCGCTTGCAACTTCCGTGGAGCCTTCCGAACAATCCGGTATGTGCATGGATTTCGGAATCACACGGTGCCGGCTGCACGTTTTGCAGAATTTATTGAACAGCTTCAGTCGATCACGATCCGACAGGACATGATTCTCCAATCGCTGTGGTTCACATTAGCCTTGCGGTAGAGTAGGGGAGGTGGAAGGCCTACCCTATCCATTTCATTAACAATTCTCTCAATTTCCGGTTCTGGGTCTCGTAGAAACTGGAATAGAGAGGTTATCCGTGGGAGGAGACTTCCACGTTGCTGTTGTGCTGTTTTAATATTCAGGGCCTCTCGTTTCCTGTGTTTTGAGCATTTATGTTACCTATTGAGAATAGCTCGCGCATGGCGGGAACTTTCCACCGCAACGCCGGGTCCTCGTTCCAACAGGTCATAATCATGTCCCATACTATACGCCGCAACCATCGCTTTGCATATTGATTCCTTGGACGCAGAGGTCGTCCCCCAGACTGAATGAGGGAAGCGACATTGCGGTAGTCATCAATCCCATGATATGGCAACACTCCCGTGAGGACCTGATAATAATGGGGTGACTGCATCAAGTTTCACTCTGTTTCCTAGCGGAGGAGGAGCATACCGTAAAGGAAGTCATCGCGAGAGAGTAAATGTCACTTTCTTTTGAAGCCGGGTTAATGTGATATTTACCACTAAACCGTTCTGGGGCCATATAACGGGCAGTTCTTAGCTTAAATGTGCGGCGTCCAAGTATGCTGAACTCATTTGTGATCCCAAAGTCTGCAAGGCACGCATTGCCATCCGGAGTAACCAGAATGTTGTCCTGGACGTACGAAGTATCAGCGTGCAGGTCAGCACATCGACCGTTCCGTTCCACCTACCGGGGTGATACAACCATGTGAAATATCCAGCCCGTGAAGGTATGAGAGGCCGTCGCAGACCCCTACAAGCTGTTGCCGACATGGTCAACAGTGTACCCTATTCAATTCCAATGGACCCATACCAGTACTAGCCGATCAGCACTCTGATTCTTTTGCGTGTACTGCACGATATTTCCATCTGACATCCATGGGCTCATGATGCAAAGCGGACACAGCGTCTCAGAGATCTTGATGATGGGGAGTATGTTCGGATGGGAAAGGTATTTGGATCCCTTGGTCCCACGACAATGGGTCTAGCGCGAAGCATACTGAGTCTAACTCTGATTGAAAAAGGAGCCACGTACCTTTCTGATTTTCTCCAAGCAGTCAATGTTCCGTGTTCGAATCACCTTGATACATACCTGGTCCCCACGATGATTTCCCTTCCAAATCTCCACAAATCCCAGGGGCTCGAAGCCCGGCGATTCACCACACAGTTGTACATCGGGAAAAATCTGTGATTCACGGAGGAGAGCGTGGGCATAAAGTCTGAACCACGGGTAACGGAAGTCCCCAGTCCGGGAATAACTGTCTATGCCCTAACCACCAGCAGCTTCAGAGGCGGAGGGAAGGTTTGATGATTAAAACATACCTTGTGAAACGTTTCCGCCAATATTAACACATCCCACGAGGACAAACCCGTTGGAGATCTTCCGGTCCTTGAGGCCACTTCGTAGACCCTGACTGCATACTTCCCCTCCACTTGCCACTGCGGGTGTCTCGGGCACGGGACAAAGGATGTGCGCATGAAGTCTTTCGCCAGTCTCGTCATCTTCTCGGGACCAAGCGAGATGAAGTCAACTAAATCATCCATTTATCAGCTGACACCACTCGCATTCGTATAGGTTGGTGACTCACTTTCACGACATTTTATAACACCGTTGACTACCTTATCAGATGGGAGCATTGTGGCAATGGGAAGAGAGGTTTCTGATCGACTGTTGTTGGCGTTACAGGAAGGTGTATCCCAGCCTCGTGGAAAAACGCCATTCCCTCGCTTGAGCCGCGGCAGTTGCCTGAATCGGACACTGCGCCATCTCCCGATGGCTGGGCGCTTCCCTGAGAACTCAACTCGCGCGACCCCAACCTGCCATCCCCTGTTTGACTTTTCCTGCAAGTACCAGAGTCGGGAGCCGTGTATTGTACCCGCGAGCCACTGCGGATTAGGGTGACAAACTCTCTTTCAGCTCACCAACGCTCTTCTGGAGATGCAAGCCTGCAGCCAAAACAGTAGGGGCGGTTGGGAACGGATAACGAAGGGAATAGAGGAAGGAAGGAGGGGTAGAGTTTTTGGACACAGCGTGACAGCTTTTCTTCTCTCCCACACACCAGGGGTCGAAGTGTTTTTCTAGGGGACGATGGGGAAGATAACAACGAACGTCGGAAGCCACCAACCTTTTGATGATCGGATCAAGCCAGCCATCTGCACAATCCCTGCACGAATGTTAACGAATACCCCTTGGAAAATATTCATAGTTATACCCTGAGGAGGCCGCAAGGTCTCTTCAGAACACACAGACCGCTGCCTTGGGTGTTGAAGGAGGCGTAGACCTGACTAATGGCCACGGCGGATGGTAAAATGCGGAATTTCGATTTCGATTTTTCTGCCAATATGCTGTGTTATTACACGATACCATATCGGCTCTTCCATCAAAAAACGAGCATAGTCGGGGAGCTGCACTTACGTGGTCTAACCGTGAATGCTGTCCTTCTGGGTATTAGCCTCCAGGAACGACAAGAACACGTCGCCCTCAGTCGTTTTGGAGGCGTCGTGGGTGATGGTGGGAGGAGTAGAAACAAGTTCTGTAGCATCGTACTTAGCGGGCTCCGAAGCGAAGTCTGCGAGAGGGTGGGAGCCTGGGGTGGAATGGGAGTGAAGAGCTTTCCTTATAAACTGACGTGGTCATTGGTGGCCTAAGGAGGGGGATGAATTGCGAACGAGTCTTGATTCTTGAGATTGAAGATAGGTGAAGATGGCACGGAACTTCGTGGTGTCTCCGGCGGATGCTGGTTTGTAAGCCTTTGGTTCTTTTACGCGTCTGTGCTGGATGGTATTTGCTCGAAATACATATCGCATCTGGATGAAGAGGAGGCCCTTTCGGATGATAGGATAATGACAGGAACCTGGCAAACACCCTCGTCTCCGATTGCCATTCTTCCGGTTCTCTTGGACATCGTCAACTCGCACGTCTCAACCCCAGCCGCTTTGCACTGTTAATCTCTATACCCATTCCCCGTACTCCCCATAGTTCTCCGAAGATATAGTCTCACGGTTCATCACGAAATGGGAGGATTTGTTACCGTTGTCCAATGCCAGAGATTCAAGGGCGATCCTTTCTTAACGCACCGAGGAAATCCAGGCGATATATTTCACCATATTGCTCAGGTAAGAGGAGCAGCGAAGTCGTTGGCGATGGTCGGTAATCTTTGTGTAAGAGAAGCAGACGACATCGTATTTATCTCAGCCTTAATCGAAATCCGTTGGACGCTCGGTACGGTTTCGGCCCGGCTCTCACACCACCTTCCTCAGTCTCACTACGCGACGACCATCCTGACCAATGTCTCCCTCACCCCTCATTCCATCCTAAGAGCCTCACCATCACCCCCTGGCGCCACCACCGGGGTAGCGCAGCGAGACACTGCGGCCAACCGGGATCTAACTTTTCCTGTGATTAAGGAGCGCAAATATCAGGAGATGGGTCTGGTTCAACACCAGGGATGCGACGAAATCTGCGGATTTTGAGCTTGCGAACCGCTGGGATGAAGGAGAACTACGTGCACGGTTCTGAAGCTTGTATGTGCCAAGATTTTTATCGAATGACAAGGCCAGTGTTCACCATGTAACAGGAATCAACAAAGCTGCCCCTCCCCGCCCGTCTTTTTTTTCCCCTTTCTCCACACTCACACAAGATGTGGACTCGACCTCGGATGGGTACCTCTCAGAGGGAGGCGATTACGCAGGATTCGTTATCTGCGATGAATGCCAACGCGACGACGTGGGGAGTTGGCTGGGTCGACACCTGCTGCTCCCATGGTGCTGACCCCGCGAAGTATACTGTGGCTGAGACAGTCAAGTTCGTCAAGCCATCCACGACTAGTTCCGTCCCACGATTCGCGAGCTAGGACCCCGATCTGTGGAATTCGTCAATAGAGCCGGAAACACTAAATTCACCGTGCTCTCTGAGATCCCGACCTCCACTTTCCACAAACCGTGCCGTCCGTCACATCATCACAATCGAGATTACGTATTCACCCACCTTGGTCATCGGGGGCGAGTTCTTTGGAAATACTGGGGTCGCGAGTGAGCGCGATATCAAGATCGTCGTCCATTCTTCTCTTGGAAGGTCTCCTGCCTTCGAGGATAACCGGCCCCGCGAATAGATGGCGAGATATCAGGGGACGGCTTCCTCCAATACCTTCGAACTCGTAGGTGGACTGAGGGGAGTCGGGAAGTATAACGCGAGTGCTTGGCCGTCACGCCGTCCGGAACTGGCTCAGGGGGACCAAAGGCGCCCCAACCCCCGGCCACTAGACTTCTGGTATGTCTAGAATCGAGAGCGTGTCACACTCGGAACTGAACTATAACGGATGACAGTACCTCTGTAGAACCTCAAAAAAAGATGGCTGCTGGGGGGGCTCAAGCTTCCAGAGAGGTTGCAGATCAGACCGACGCTGTTCTGGTGAACGTTATGGGGTTCGTCATTTATGAAGCTGCCGGTTGCGGTTACCTCTCTTCGTTGAGTTTCAATGAGGTGTTGGTGATGCTCGGCGAGTATACGTGGTTCAATCATGTGCAATAATGAGTAACGGGCGACATGTGTATGAAAAATAAGTAGAGATATGACCGTCAACATGTGTAAATACCACTCGGCTCGCGCATCGCAAGCTAATGCTCTCTAACGTACCAGAATGCCGTCGCGCCGTTTAAGCAGAAAAGAATATCCTCTATACCGGGTCGTGCGTTGCGATCTTCTAGCCAGCATAGCTCGACGGTTCTCCACAGTTCGTCGTTGAAGCCGAGGCGTGTCGCTCCATCTGGTTTCTTCGGTCGATCCCCCTCAGTGATCCCATTGATGACCAGAATATCCGACTCAATTTCGACGTACGGGCGATGTCCGCATAGAACCTAGGGCACACCCGATTAACTGCGTAAAACAACAAATCGTCCCACACAAACGCCTACCTCGTATATGACCATCCCGAGAGCGTAACAATCGGACTGCTTCGTTGGCCTATTCTCCTCTGATACCGGCATCCCGAACCTTTCCGGATCCAACAGCTCAGGGCTCATCCACCGGTATGTCCCCCCTTCAGTGAACGACACCAGCGTATCATTCGAGATCAACGACACTCGGGATGTCGCGGCAGACGCATAAGTCACAATGCCGGTGATAGTCGTAAGGCCGAAATCGGCGATGCACGCTCGCCGGTTCTCGTTGATAAGAATGTTCGCCTTCATATATCAGTGAGAGGTGTATAAATGTCCGATTTGACAGAACACATACCCCCTTCAAATCTCCGTGGACAAAGTGGAGGTCGTGCATGTATTTTAAGCCTTTCGCGACATCAGTCAGCTGGACAGTGAATCAGTTACGCTACAGTTGGAGTCAAACGCAACACATACAAGCTCAATCCGGTTCACATGTTGATCCTTCCCAATAAACTCGTTGATGTTACCATTTTCCATCCACGCCGAAACCATCGCAAAGCGCTGGTTGCTCACCGTCACACCGATCAGCGGTAAGATGTTCGGATGTCGGAGGTGCTTCCAGGCTACACCCTCTCGGCAGAATCTCTGTAATGTATTTGTCTGTATAGTTGCGGCAGTGCAGGCAGAAGACTCACACTGAAGATGATGTCCAGGTCACTCGTGATGTACACACGCACGACCTTGATAGCCACTCGGCGCCCCTTGTATGTACCCTTCGACACGTTGGCATAGCCGCCAGATGCGACTTCCATGGACCCTTCCGAACAATCTGGGATGTGCATGGACTTTGGGACCACACGGTGTCGGCTGCACGTTTTGCAAAATTGATTGAACAATTTCAGTCGCTCTCGATCCGACAGGGCATGTTTCTCCAGACGCTGCAGTTCGCGTTAGCTCCGGGGGAGAGCATGGAATGCGGAAGTGCTTGCCTTATCCATTTCGTTAACAATACTCTCGATTCCCGGTTCCGGATCTCGTAGGAACTGGAATAGAGAGGTGATCCGTGGGAGGAGGTTGAGAAGTCGCCGTCGCCCTGCCATTTCAATATTCAGGATGGTTTGTTTACCCTAGGGCTTCTGATGTTCTGACTGTTTTATTTACCTGAATTGGCATTCTGAACCTCCCGGGGACCCAATGTTGAAAATAACCCGTGCACAGCATGGACTTCCCATCGCTTCGTCCGGTCCTCACTCCAACAGGCCACAATCATATCCCATACTCTGCTCCGCAGCCATTGGTTCGCGTCTTGATTCATTGGATGCGGAGGTCGTTCCCCAGATCGAATGCGGGAAGCGACAGCATGGTAATCATAAATATCATCAAACGGCAACACTCCTGTGAGGACCTGATGATAATGCGTTAGTTATATCAAATATCGCTGTTTCACAGCAGAGGAGCAGCATACCGTAAAGGAAGTAATCGCGAGGGAGTAAACGTCACTTTCTTTGGAAGCCAAGCCGATGAAATTGTCACTGTCAAACTGTTCTGGAGCCACATAACGTGCGGTTCTTAGTTTAAACATGCGGCGGGGGAGATTGATGAATTGATATGTGATCCCAAAGTCTGTGAGGCACGCGCTGCCATCTGGGGTAATCAGAATGTTGTCCTGGACGTACGATGTATTAATGTGCAGGTAAGCATGCGGACTGTTTCGTTTCACCTACCGGAGCAATGCAACCATGTAAAACATTCATCCCGTGAAGATATGAGAGACCGTCGCAGACCTCTGCAAGCTGTTACCGACGTGGTCAGCGGGGAGCCCCTGTCAATTCCAATGGACCCGTACCAGCATTAGTCGATTGACATTCCGGTTCTTTTGCGTGTAGTGCAAGATATTTCCATCAGGCATCCATGGGCTCATGATGCAAAGCGGAAAAGACATCTCCGGGATATCGATGATGGGGAGTATGTTCGGATGGGAAAGACACTTGGACCCCTCGACTTCATGGGAATAGATCTGGTGTGAAATGCCCTGAGTTTAACGCTGATTAAAAAAAGGAGTCACGTACCCTTTTAATTCTCTCCATCCGGGCCGTTTGTCGTGTCCGAATTACCTTGATACATACCTGGTCCCCGCGATGATTTCCCTTCCAAATTTCCACCAATCCAAGGGGCTCGAATCCCGGCGATTCGTCACACAGTTCTACATCGGGGAATACCTGTGATTTACAGAGGAGAGTGTGGACGTAAAGTCTTAACCATGGGTGCTGGTAGGCCCGGCCCCAGGAATGCATGTCTATGCCCTGATCGGTGACCGCTGGCAGTTTCAGAGGGTGGGGGAAAGTTAATAGTGAAGAGATACCTCGTGAAATGTTTCCGCCAATACTGCCGCGTCTCGTGAAGACAGACTCGTTGGAGATCTTCCAATCCTCGAGGCCACTTCGGAGACCCTGTCTGCATACCTCTTCCCCACTTCCCACTCCGGGTGTGTCGGACACGGGACAAAGGAGGTGCGCATGAAGTCTCTCGCCAGTCTCGTCATTGTTTCGGAACCAAGCGAGGCAAAGTCAACTGAATCGACCGTTTATCAGTTGTCACCTCTCGTGTTCATGTGGGTTGGTCACTCACTCTTACGACATTTTTCGAGATGTGGCATGGCTACCCGACCAAGTGGGAAGACCGCGGCGACGTGAAGAGGGGCCCCCGGTCAACTGCTGGCGTTGCCCTCACTATGGCCATGACAGCTGCCTGAACCAAACACTGATGCCGTCAACCGCGCGATCTCCCGAAGGCTGGGCGCTTCCCCGACAACTCTCAATCAGTCCTCGCGCGACCTTGACTCGCCATCGTCTGTCTGAGTCTTCATGCGAGTACCAAAATCGGGTACCGCACATCGTACCCGTGAACCACAGCAGATTAGGGCGGCGAACTCAGTTCTTTTGGCTCGCCTACACCGTTCTGGAGATGTAAGCCTGCAGTCGAAGCAATAGGGTCAGTTGCGAATAGATAGTGAAAGGAATGTCGAAACTCACTCAATGTTAACGCGTAGGCCCGGCCATCCACACCATCCCCGCACGGACGTCAGAAACAAGCAACCCTGGAAAATATTCATGGTTATACCCCCCGGGGGGGTGCGAAGTCTCTTCAAAACACATCGACGGTTTCCCTGGACGTTGAAAGGGGTGAAGATCTGACTGGTGGTCACGGAAGACGGAAAATGTAGAATGTCAATTGCGATTTTTCTGTCAATATGCTGATATGCTGATTTATTACACAATACCACACCGGCTCTTCTGTCGAAAACGAGCAGAGTCAGGAATCTACACTGGCGTGGCATAGCGTCGGGCTTCGTCCTTCTGAATGACAACCTCCAAGAATGCATGGGGTACGTTGGCCTCAGTTGTTTCGGGGGCGACGTGGCTGGCGTCGCGGGCGGCGGTGGTGGTGGTGGTGGAGAAGGGAGTGGATACAGGTTCCGCCGCGTTGTACTGCGTGAGTTCCGAATTGAGGTCTGCGAGGGGAGGGAGGGAGGGAGCCTGGGGTGGAATGGGAGCGGCGAACTCTTTGCGAAGCCGGTGTGGTCATTGGCGGGCTAGGGAGGGGGGTGAATCGCGAACGAGCCTTGAGGCTAAAAACGGGGGTGAGGATGACAAGGTACTCCGTGGTGCATTTGACGTGACCTGTAAGCCTTGAGTTCCTTTACGTGCCCGTGCTGGGCGGGACTTGCGAGAGATGGGACGAGATACACATCGCGTCTGTATGGATTCTAGGAAGAGGAGGCCCTGCCGGATGATAGTACGATGACAGGAATCTGGCGGGCACTCTCGTCTCCGATTGCCATTTTTCCGGTTCTCTTAGACCTCATCAACCTGCACGATCCAACTCCAGCTGCTTTGCGCTGTTCTCTCGTCAACCTCTAGTAGGCTATTCCCATACTCCCCATAGTTGATCTCCAGCTCTAACCGCCAGCAGTATCGAACAAATGATTGCGCAGGGACACCTCCGTACTAATCAGCGTAGACATGATAAGATTGCACATTCGTTTCCCGGACCACCGCGTCCCTTGGCCAGAACAAAGTCCGACGTTGGCCGCGCTCCTCGAGCTGTTCTTTGACATACCGAGGACGTTTACCAAACCTCCCGGGTTATTCCTCCGAGGTGGTTTGCGCTTGAATCCCGCACCTATTGCATCCGTTGCGTTTTAGTGTCCAATCACACTCCATAGTAGTTTCCCCTCCCCAATGCTGGCGGTGCGGGATCACGTAGGGTGACCGGTGACCACCTACATCCGTTGCACAATCTAGGACTTTCGGCTCACAATCTTTGTCCGCACCCTACGCCACCTGGATCTTAGCTTCCAGGCCCGATCGTTAATGGATTGATCCCGGGACGCCATGCCCGCCACAGCCAGGACCCTACACCGATGCCTCGATTGGTTCCGTGAGGTGTTCCAGATACGTATCCCCTCCCCAGTATTCCGATGTGTCAACAAAAGGAGCGCACCTGCGGTCGTTTCGTGACCAGCCATGAGGAACATAATTAAGTTGGGTCCAAGTCATAGAAGCGCAGAGTCCCATACAGTAAGTACCTGTGAGTCTCCAGCGCGTAACCGTTTGCTTGACGGAGACAATGCGCGATCGTGGTCGAGGACAGGACGCAGACTCTTCCCAAATCCGGAAACAGATCCTCGCCAGCGCCAGTGGCTGTGTATCCACCCGTCGTCCTCCCCGAGTTCGTCCCTTAAGGCTCCTCTTCTTCGCCACTGTCTCCAGTATCAAACCTTTCTCCGGACAGCAATAACGCATGGACCACATACCATTCAAATTCTCAAGATCTATCAGAATCGCCGGTGACCCGAGGGTCACTCAGAAACCTCACAGACAGGCGCGATCGAGAATCTGGTCACTCTCAGCCTCCACTCCGTTGGCGTTCAGTGCGGCTGCGCTCATACCACTTTCCTCAGTCTCACTGCGTGACGACCATCCTAACCAATGTCTCCCTCACCCTCCACCCCGTCCCAAGAGCCTCACCGTCACCCTCTGGCATTACCGCCAGACCAGCATCGCGAGGTACCACAGCCCCGAAAACCAACCCAACGCACCCGGTGATCGAGACGACAATGTCAGGAGATAGGTCTAGCAGTTTCTTCAATACGAGAGATACGACGAAGGCTGCGGACCTTGAGCTTGTGGATTGTTGGGACGAAGGAGAGCTACCCGTTTTCTGCCAGAGGCGGTCTGTGCGCACGACACTGAATCTCGTATGTGCCAATATTTCCATCGAATGACGCGCCCGATGCTCACCATGTAACAGGTATCGACTCAGCCACCCTATATGTCTCTCCCCCTCTCTTCTACTCGTTCACAAGATGCGAACTCGTCCTCTGCCAGGCATCTGATGATACACCGAAGTGAAGCCGATCTCGGATGAATACCTCCCAGAGAGACCACTGCGGAGGGTTCACTGTCCGCAACGAACGCCAACGCGATGATGTGGGGAGTCGGTTGGGTTGAAAATCGCTGCCCCCATTGTGCCGACCCCGCGCCACGGTTGAAAAGACTGTTGCCGAGATGGTCAACCCCATCAAGCCAGCGACAACTCGCTCCGTCCCGCGATTCACGCGTCACGAGCTAGGGTCCTGATCTGTAGCATTCGTCAATAGCAATAGAGTCGGAAGGGTCAAGTGTACTGGGCTCCCTGGGACCTCGACCCCCACGCTTCGCAAGCCGCGCCGTCAGCCGCTGACACGTCATCGCAATCACCATTTCTCACTCACCCGCATTGGATGTCCAGAGCGAGTTCTTTGGACCCCTGAAGGCTACGAGCGCGCGCAATATCAAGATCACCGTTCACTCTTGGACGGAGCCTCTCCTGGCTCCAGGGATGGCTGGCCTCGTTAACGGATCGCGAAATACCAAGGGGGACTTCTTCCAAGATCCTCAAACCCATAGGCGGACTGAGGAAAATCGAGAAGTATACTGCAATCGTCTGCCTCTCGCCCCGTTTTGCATCGGCTCAGGGGGGCCGGTGGCGCCCCAATCCCTGGCCACTAGACTTCTGGTATGTCCGGTATCGAGATCATACCACGCCCGGAACAGAGCTATCACTGAGACGACGGTATCTTTGTAGAACCCCCTAAAAAGAGGCTGCTGAGAAATCTCAAGCCACAAGAGTGATTTCAGATAACGCCGACGCTACCTAGGACGACCGTTAGGGAAGGTTGTCGTTTATGAGGCTGCCGGTTGTGGCCACCTCCGAGTTTGAATCAGGTGTTGGCAATGCTCGACGAGCATATGTGGTCCTATTGTGTATAGTAAATAAGTAATAGGAGATACGCGTTGGAAAAACAAGTGAAGATAGGATCTTGAACATGTTCATAAGCCGTTCGGCCCCCGCATCGCGAGTTAATACTCTCGCATGTACCAAAATGCCGTTGCGTCGTTCAAGCACGAAAGGATATCTTCTATGCCAGGTCGTGCGTTGCGATCTTCCAGCCAGCATAGCTCGATGATTCTCCACAGCTCGTCGTTGAAACCGAGGCGTGTCGCCCCATCCGGTTTCTTCGGTCGATCCCCCTCAGTGATCCCGTTGATGACGAGAATGTCCGACTCAATCTCAACATACGGGCGGTGTCCGCATAGAACCTAGTGTACACCCGATTAACCGCACAGAACCATGAATCAGTGCACACAAACGCCTACCTCGTATATGACCATTCCGAGAGCGTAGCAATCGGACTGCTTCGTTGGCCTATTCTCCTCTGATACCGGCATCCCAAACCTGTCCGGATCCAACAATTCAGGGCTCATCCACCGGTACGTCCCCCCTTCAGTGAACGACATCAGTGTATCGTTTGAGATCAACGATACTTGGGATGTCGCGGCAGAGGCATAAGTCACAATGCCGGTGATAGTTGAAAGGCCGAAATCGGCAATGCACGCTCGCTGGTTCTCGTTGATAAGGATGTTCGCCTTCGTGAATCAGCGATAGGTGCATACATATATGATTTGAGAGAACACATACTCCCTTCAAATCTCCATGGACAATTCGGAGGTCGTGCATATACTTCAAGCCATTCGCAACGTCAATCAGCTGAACAGTGGATCAGTTATTCTTCAGTCGGAGCCGATTGCAAGACATACAAGCTCAATCCGATTCACGTGTCGGTCTTTCCCAACAAATTCATTTATGTTTCCATTCTCCATCCACACGGAAATCATCGCGAACCGTTGATTACTCACTGTCACTCCGATCAACGGTAAGATGTTCGGATGCCGAAGGTGTTTCCAAGCTACTCCCTCTCGGCAGAATCTCTGTGACATATTCACCCATACAGTCACGGTGACGCAAAAAACAACACTCACGCTGAGGATGAGATCCAAGTCGCTCGTAACATACACACGCACGACCTTGATAGCCACCTGACGGCCCTCGTATGTACCCCGCGATACGTTTGCATAGCCGCCGCTTGCGACCTCCATGGAGCCTTCCGAACAATCTGGAATGTGCATGGAATTTGGGATCATGCGGTGTCGGCTACACATTTTGCAGAACTTATTGAACAGCTTCAGTCGTTCTTGATCCGATAGGGTGTGATCCTCCAATTGCTATGACTCGCGTTAGCCTTGGGGGAAAGTAGGGGAGGTGGGAGAGTCTACCTTATCCATTTCATCAACAGCTCTCTCAATTTCCGGCTCCGGAACCTGTGGAAAGTGGGGTGGGGAGGTGATGCGTGGCAGGAATCTTCCACATTGTTGCCACCCTGCTTCAACATTCCGGACCTCCAGGGAGCCCAATGTTGAGAATAGCTCGCGCATGGCGGGAACTTCCCACCGCCTCGTCGGGTCCTCATTCCAACAGGTTATAATCATGTCCCATGCTCTGCTCCACAACCATCGATTCGCAGCTTGATTCCTTGGATGCAGGGGTCGTTTCCCAGATTGAATGTAGAAAGCGACAGCACGGTAATCATATATCCCATCGTATGGCAACACTCCCGTGAGGACCTAATAATAATGGGTCGATTGAATCAAGTATTACTTTGCTTACCAACGGAGGAGCGTACCGTAAACGAACTCATCGCAAGAGAGTAAATGTCACTTTCTTTTGAAGCCAAGTCGACGTCATCGTCATCGTCAAACCGTTCTGGGGCCATATAACGGGCGGTTCTTAGCTTGAACTTGCGGTGATAGAGATTGGCGAGTTCATTTGTGACCCCAAAATCTCCAAGACACGCATTGCCATCTCGAGTAATCAGAATGTTATCCTGGACGTATGAAGTATTAGCGTCCAGGTCAACGCACAGAACGTTCTGTTCCACCCACCGGAGCGATACAACCATGCAAAATACCTAGCTCGTGAAGATATGAGAGGCCGTCACAGGCCCCTGCAAGCTGTTGCCGACACGGTCAGCGGCTTTCCCTTACCAACGTCAGTGAATGCACACCAGCATTAGTCGATTGGCATCCTGATTCTTGTGTATGTACTGCATGATATTTCCATCTGGCATCCATGGGCTCATGATGCAGAGCGGATACAGTGTCTCCGAGATCTCAATGATGGGAAGTATGTTCGGATGGGAAAGGTACTTGGACCCTTCGACTTCACGGCAATAGACCTGGTTTGAAGTGTACTGAGTTTAACTCTGATTGAAAAGGGAGTCACGTACCCTTTTGACTTTCTCCAACCGGTCCATTCTCCGTGTACGAATTACCTTGATGAATACCTGGTCCCCATGACGGTTTCCCCTCCAAATATCCACGAATCCGAGGGGTTCGAATCCCGGCGATTCGTCACACAATTCTACATCGGGAAAGATTTGTGATCCACAGAGGAGGGCGTGGGTATAAAGTCTGAACCATGCGAACTTATACTCATCACCCCGGGAATGCCTGTTTATACCCTAACCATCACCAGCTTCAGATGGTAAGGGAAGGTCTCGCGATGAAAAGATACCCTGTGAAATGTTTCAGCCAATACCGTCACATCCTGTGAGGACAGACTCGTTGGTGATCTTCCGGTCCTTGACGCCACTTCGGAGATCCTGTCTGCGTATTCCTTCTCCACTTGCCACGCCGGGTGTGTTGGACACGGAACAAGGGATGTACGCATGAAGTCTTTTCCCAGCCTGGTCATCTTCTCGGGACCAAGCGAGGCGAAGTCAACTAAATCACCCACTCGTCAGCTGCCGCAACTCGTGTTCATGCAGGTTGGTGGCTCACTCTTACGACATTGTATGAGACTCATGACTACTCGGCCAAGTGGGAAGATCGCGGCGATGGGAAGAGAGGTTTCTGCTCAACTACTGGCGTTAAGGGGAGTGTACCCCCAGCCTCGCGGAAACCACGCCGTTCCCTCACCGCGGCCACGAGAGTTTCCTGAATCGGACACTGATGCCGCGTCAATCGCGCGATCTCCCAACGGCTGGGCGCTTCCTCGAGAACCCCCAATTAACCCCAGCACGACCTCAACTCGCCACCTTCTCTCTATCTGAGTTTTCCTGCGAGCATCAGAGTCGGGCGTCGCGTATTGTGTCCGTGGACCACTGCAGATTGAGATGGTAAACCCGAAATCCTTTTGGCACGCAGATGCAAGCCGGCGCCAGGCAACAGAGTCAGATGCGAACAGGCGGCGAAAGGAGAGGATGGAGGAAGGATGAAGTTTCTAGTCAAGACGTGACCGCTTTTCTTCTCTCCCGTACATAACGCATTGAGGTGGTCTGAGTGTTTCTCAACGGATGATGACGAATGTCGGAATCCGCCCAAGCCCTTGATGAATCAAGCCGGTCATCCCCATGATCCTTGCATGAATGTCAGTAACGAATATTCTCTGGCGGCCACTCGTGAGCGTACCCTGCGGAGGCCGTGGAGTCTCTTTAGAACACATCAACGGTTCCCTCAATAAGTTGTATGCTTGAGGAGACTGGACCAACGATCACGGCGGACCGAGAAATGTAGAATACCAATGCCAATTTTCTGTCAATCTGTTGGTGCACGATACCGTACAGGATCCACCATCAAACGAGCAGAATCGGGGATCTAATGACTCCACCCTTCGGGATATCAGCCTCCAGGAACGAGAGGAACGCGTCAGCCTCGGTCATTCTGAGAGTAGCAGTACCGGTGTCGGCAGTGGTGATGGAAGGAGTGGCTCGGTCGCATCGTGCTGGGCGAACTCGGAAGTGAGGTCGGTAGGGAAGGCGCCTTACATTCACACACGAAGGGAATACGGTTGGAGGACAGTGAAACGATTGTGGTCTTCCTCAAACATTTCGACACAATAAAGCAATCACTCTTTGGTGTTGGTGGAATTCATATTCCACATGCGAGTAGAGTGAGCGACCTCATCAGGAAAAACCTCTGCGACTGGGCGACGCTAACCGGTACTACAACACACTAACCGTGCTAGCCATCAACTATGCACTGCTAGCCGGGTTGATTGTTCTTGAAGGGGACCTTGGCGCCTGTCAGGAAGAGCCCGGCGGTGTGCCAAACGAACCGCGCGCAAGCTGGGAGGTGTTCAAAGAAAGAGAAGTTAAGATTTAATTGCGCAGATTACATGGGCCCAATAGGG
>Ga0307513_10001264_pt1 | contig 36634 bp, 33 predicted proteins | sample 15_EM_MG_FD_202174 | JGI IMG/M metagenome (GOLD analysis project Ga0307513, IMG submission 202174) | Populus trichocarpa ectomycorrhiza microbial communities from riparian zone in the Pacific Northwest, United States - 15_EM | ecosystem: Host-associated > Plants > Roots > Unclassified | place... | reverse complement strand
TTCCGGTCTGACTACGCGCCCGCTGTCGCGGCCGGGTAGTCAGACCGGCTGCAGAAACTCAACACAACGCAACGACAGCAGGAGATTCAAACCACCGATTGCTCAGGCGATCATGAATTGATGGCAAGACAGGTCAGACCGTGGTTGGTAAAACCCGCAGCGCCGCGAGGCACCCAGAGTGCGTGTAAGCGATCGAGGAACCAACCAGCAAATCCCATCAGGGACGGCGACCAAAAGCCGCAATCAAAGTCCGGATGTACGGGTGGAATCTTTACCTTCGAGTCGTCGCGAATTGAGAGCTTGGCATAGGGGCGTCCATGTACGCGGCCCCAAGGCCCTCTTGACGCCGGCCGATGCATGAGCCGACGATGCTCAAATGTCGAGCACGTGCCGCAACATGTGGAACGGAACGCGCCACGTTCCACCGTCGGCGGCGCCGATGCCAATCGTGGCGGTGCGTTGGTTGATGCGTACGACCACGCTGGTGATGACCCTGCCGTCGCGATCATCGAACGTGACGATGTAACCGCGTTGGAACTCACGCGCATCGGTCGCCCCCGGTGACGGGTTCGGGCAGGGGCTCGTACGGCGCCTGCTCAATGCGAGCGCCCAGGGCCGTGGAGCCTCCATCGCCACAATCGCAATGCCCCTGCCCCTGCCCACGCACCGAAATTCAGCCTCAATGTGATACGGCCTTGAGTGCCCTCTTCGGTCGCTTGATCAGCCACACGACGAGTATCGACCCGAGCATCAGGACTGTCGCCATCGCATAGAAGTCGTTGGTCGCAAGCATCACCGCCTGCGCATCGACCTGGCGAGAAAACAATGCGATCGCACCTGACGCCGACCCCAGCAGTTGACGCGCGCCGTCGGCAAGCGCATCGAGGTTGGACGGATTCATCGCGCCGACCAGTTCGGCGCGATTGAACGTGGCCATGTGTTCCCAGTAGGTCTGCGTGAGCGATGCGCCGACCGCAGAAGACATGATGCGCAGGAAGTTCTGCAGGCCGGCCCCGCTGGTGACCTTGTCGTCAGGAAGATCGGACACACCGAGGGACGTCAGACAAATGATGCAGGCTGGAATGCCCGCACCGAGGACGAACATCGGGATCGCCACCGACATGTAGTCGGCCTGCGTCGTGAGTTGCGAGCGCATCAGGAACGACGCCGCAAGGACGCCCATGCCGGCACTGACGATCCAGCGGGCATCCACCCGCGACAGCAGCCGGCCAACGATGGGTGCCGTGATGACGGCAAGGATGCCCATCGGCGCAGTCGCATACCCCGCCCACGTTGCCGTGTAACCCAGCTGTTGCTGCAACCACAGAGGTGTCAGCACGATGTTCCCGAAGAAGATGCCGAACATCAGGCTCAGCGAAACCGTCGAAGCCAGCCAGTTGCGCGACTTGAACACCGACAGATCCAGCGCCGGCGCTGCATCGGTCAGCTCCCAGATCACAAGCAGCACCAGCGAGATGGCCGCGACGGCGGCACTCGCCACGATGAGGTTCGACTCGAACCAGTCGAGCTCGCGGCCCTTGTCGATCATGACCTGGAAGGCCGTCACGAACACGACCAGCAGTCCGAGTCCCACCCCGTCGATGCGGCTTCGTTGTGGGGTCGTCTCGTACGGACCCATGACGCGCCGCGTCCCGAGGAACACGAACAGCCCGAAGCCGATGTTGATGTAGAAGACCCAGGGCCAACTCCAGTTGTCGGAAATGAGGCCTCCCAGGATAGGCCCGAAGATCGGCGCCACCACGGTCACCATCCCCCACAGCGCCAGCGCGATGTTCGCCTTGTCCTTCGGGAACACGGCGAGCATCAGCGTCGAAGACAGCGGAATCAGCGGTCCACCGGCCAGGCCTTGCAGGATCCGAAAGAGCACCAGGGCACCCATCGATCGCGAGAGACCGCAGCAGATCGAGAACGCAACGAATGCAACGACCGACCACGTGAAGAGTCGCACCTGGCCGAAGCGCCTGGCGAGCCAGCCTGTCAAGGGCACGGTGATGGCCTCGGCCACGGCGTAGGCCGTGATCATCCAGGTCCCCTCCGTCGTCGAGACGCCGAGGTCGCCGGCGATGGTCCGCAGCGCGACGTTGGTGATCGTGGTGTCGAGCACGACCATGAAATTGGCGAGCGACAGCACGACCGCCGGGAGAACGAGCGCTCGACCCGTGAGCGCAGCGGGAGCGCTTGTCTTCATGGCCCCGTCGCGGCGGCCGTCGCGCTGCGCTCCTGCGGCCCGTTGTCCAGAGCGACGGTGGCGGTCATCGACAGCCCCACGCGCAACGGGTGCTTGGCGAGCTGGTTGGGGTTCATGCGGATGCGCACCGGCAGCCGTTGCACCACCTTGATCCAGTTGCCCGTCGCGTTCTGCGCCGGAATGGCCGCGAAGGCCGAGCCTGAACCCCCGGCGACGCCGTCGATCCAGCCGTCGTAGACCACGTCGGTGCCGTAGAGGTCCGACGTGAGCCGCACGGCCTGCCCTTGGCGAACCTCACGCAACTGACCTTCCTTGAAGTTGGCGTCGACATGGATCTGCGTCACCGGCACGATGCTCATCAGCCGCGCCCCGGCACTCACCTGGTGTCCGACATCGACCGCACGTTGCGTGACGATGCCGTCGACCGGCGCGCGGATGACGGTGCGCTCTTCGTTGACCCGTGCTTGCGCCAACCGGGCTGCTGCGGCGAGGACGTCCGGATGGTTGTCCACCGTGCTGTCCCCGATCAATGCGGCGTTGGCCTGGCGCGCACCCAGAGCGGCCGCGTTGGCAGCCCTGGAGACGTTGATGCGCGCCTCGGCTTGCCTGAAGGCCGCCTGCGCCTCGAGCAGGCGCGTCTCCGCGTCGCTCATGTCCTGCCGAGACACGGCGCCTTCCTCGACAAGGTTGCGTCTGCGTTGGGCGTCGACGACTGCCTTGGCGAGCGCCGCCTGCGCCTTCGCGAGGTCGGCTTCGGCGGCGCGTCGCTCCGCGCCGCGCAAGTCCACCTGTCCTGCCAGATTGACATCGTTGGCCAGGAGCTGCCGCACCTGCTGCTTCGTCCGTGCGAGCTGTGCCTCGGCCTGCAGGAACGCAAGCCGGGCGTCGGTGTCGTCCAGCACGATCAGCACGTCGCCCGCACGCACGGCTTGGGTGTCGACGACATTGACCTTCTTCACCGGCCCGCTTACGAGCGGCGTGATCTGCAGGACCTCGACAGAGGTGTAGGCGTTGTCCGTGGAGACGGAGTGGTCCGCGAAGAAGAGACGCCAGGTCGCGTAGCCACCACCGGCTAGCAGAAGCGTCAGTCCGCACGCAGCGAGCCAGCGCTTGCGTTTGGACGTCGGCGGCGGCACGACCGCAAGTACCGCGGCAGTCGCGTGTGGGGAGGAGATGTCGTTCATCGGATCACCTGTGCTTGCATCTGCGGGTCGGTCTCGAAGCCGCCGCCCAAGGCCTTGATCAGTGCGATGTCGAGCAATACCCCTCGACTTCGCAGCGCCGCTTCAGCCCGACGGATCTGCAGCACCGCGTCCTCGGTCGTCAGCACGCTTTGGAAGTCGGCCAGGCCCTCTTCATATCGCCGCCGCGCAAGTCGGTAAGCCTTCTCACCGCTGGCCAGCGCTACCTGGGTGGGGCGCAAACGATCGTCCAGCGACTGCAGGCTGCGCACGGCGTCGGCCGTTTCGCGCAGCGCCTGGGTCAGCGCGGCGTCGTAGCCCGCGACGGCCGCGTCGTACTGCGCGCCGGCCGCTCGATAGTTCGCCGCGAGGCGACCGCCGTCGAAGATCGGCAGGTGGATGGCGGCGCCGACGCTGCCCGTGTCGGAGCCCGACGCGCCCAGATTCTTCACGCCGAGGGACTCGAAGCCGATGAAGGCCATCAAGTTCACGTTCGGATAGAAGGCCGTCTTCGCGACACCCACACGCTTGGCCACCGCCTCCACGCGCCAGCGTGCAGCGACGACTTCGGGCTTGCGGCCGAGCAGATCGGCGGCCAGCTCGGGTGGCAAGCCGAAAGGACGTCTGGCCGAGAGGTTCGTCCGACTGACCTGAAGACCGCGGTCCGGTCCCTGACCGGCCAACGCGGCCAGGGCGTCGCGCGCCAGGCTCATCCGCTCGCCGACTTCGGCCAGCTCGGCGGTGGCCTGGTTCGATCGTGCGTGGGCCTGCTCGAGTGCAGCCTCGGTATCCAGACCTTCCGCGAAGCGTCGCCGGACGAGTTGCTCGGAGGACTCGACTGCCTTCAACGCGTCATGCGCCAGATCCAATTGGACGAACAAGTCCTGCACCTGCACATAAGTCTGCGCCACGCTCGTCGTCAGGAGGACGCGAGCCGCTGCGTCCTCGGCCTCGCTCGCTCGCACTTCCGAAACCGCGCCTTCCAGGGCCATTCGGTTCTTGCCCCAGAAGTCGAGCTCCCAAGAAAAGTCGAGCGTGGCGCGACCGACATCGTTCCAGCCGCGTGGCACGGCGTTCGGCGGGAAGATGCTCTTGTAGGTGAGCTTGCGCTCGTCGGCCGCAGCGCTGAGCCCCAGGCTGGGCAGTCTCGCGGCTTGCGCCAGCCCCGCTCGAGCCGCAGCCTCGCGCAGCCGAGCACCGGCCTGTTCGAGAGAGGGTGACGTGGCCAGCGCCTCTGCGATCAACTGATTCAGCTGTGGATCGCCGAAGGCTTGCCACCACTGGTCGGTCGGCCAATCGCCGAGCGGCGCATCGAAACTCCGGGTCGATGCCATGCCTTGGACAGGCCGCGGCTGTGCGGGCGTTTCGACGTCGGGGATGTGCGCACATGCGCACAGCAACACTACCGCGACTGCGGACGCATAGCCAGCGATGAATCGCTTCTGGACCACGCCTGGTGGACAGCTCTTGCCGACTGAGCTCATTCGCCAAACCCCAGGATTCCCACCAGCCTGGACAACAAGCCGCGGTGGAGCGGCACGACGCTCAAGCCCGGACAGCGCTTGCGCGGAAGCAGGTGCGGCCGATGCGCCGTGTTCAACTGGTGGGCAATCAGTTGGATTCGGTCCAACAGGCTCTTCATGCCCAGGTCACCGTGAGTGTTCGTCATTGCTGTCCTCCATGCGTCGTCAACCGCGCGCGATGAATCGATCCGCGCGCGCGGCCTCGATCACGGCGACATGATTCCCGGCCACCAGATCGAGCGGTCGCTGCTCGCCCAGCCAGACGTTCGGCTGCGCGAACCAGGCGGCGATCTCCCAGTCGTCGAAGACGCCCTTGAGCTCGGCCAGCGCTGCGCGGATCACCAGCCGAATTTGCAAGTCATCCGCGCTGAACTGAAAGACGGGGATCAGGATTTGGGAGTGCCACACGATGTTGACGATCTCCCGCTTCACGATCCACCTCGCCAGCACGGAGATCGGCTGATCCCACTGGCGCCGCATTCGCCGCGCCATTTCATCGCCACCGACCCATCCGCCCTGTGCCGCGAAGGCGCGGCTCATGTCCAGGAACTGCCGGTCCTCGAGGCGCCGGAACGCGTCCGGCGCAGCGATCTGGCCACGCGGTGGGCGCAGCGCGCGCACCCCGAGAGACACCAGGCCAGTGCCCATCCATGCGGCCCGTGCCGCAGGATTCACACGGGGCTGCAGGTCGCCGCGCCGTGGATAGAAGACTGGAATGCTCATGGACAGGCTCTCCGGATGAGGTTTGTGGAGTGGACCAAGCGAAGACTTCTTTGGTCCGACGGCGCGCCGACGCTGCCGGCTAGCTCAGGTTGGCCTTGTCGAGACCGTAGGCCTTGTCGAACTCGCCGGGCACCGACTTGAAGGCGATGCTGGCCCGGTTCCATCCGTTGATGGAGATGATCAGGAACGTCAGGTCCGACAGTTCCTTCTCCGACAGCTGCGTGCGAACGCGCTCGTAGATGTCGTCCGGCACGCCGCCTTCGGGCAGCTTCGTGAGGATCTCGGTCCACGCCAGCGCGGCGCGTTCGCGCGGAATGAAGAGCGACGACTCGCGCCAGACGGCGAGGTGGTACAGGCGCAGCTCGCGTTCGCCGTGAATCTTGGCCTCCTTGACGTGCATGTCGACGCAGAACGCGCAGCCATTGATCTGCGACGCACGGATCGCCACCAGATCGGCGGTCGATCGTTCGATGCTGCTGTTGTTCAGCAGGTTGGAGAACTCGAGGAACTTCTTGGACAGCTCGGGAGACTGCTTCATGTAGTTGATGCGTTGAGTCATTGCGATTCCTGGGTGGTGGTGAATGGACGATCAAATCGTAGGCGGCACACTTCGCGAGCACTAGACCTCTCGCCAGGACCACAGCGTTGAACGCAAGACACCAATGCAGATCCGGCCTGGGGCTCATGGTTGCCCGGTCTGCATGCAGACCTTTGAAATTCGCGCGGTGTGCAGCCGAAGGTTCGACGGAATGTGTTGGCGAAGTGGCTCTGGTCGACGCATCCGACCTCGATCGCCACCGAACAGACACTCATCTCGGTGTCGATCAAGAGCTGCGCGGCGCGGCGCATCCGACAGTGATGGACGTACTGATGAGGTGCCAGACCGGTTGCGGCGCGAAACTGGCGCGAGAAATGATGCGGGCTGGTGCTCACGAGGGCGGCCAGCTCGGCCACGCGGATCGGTCGGTCCAGGTTGCCGACCACGTGAGTGGCGACTGCCCGAACCTTGTGTCGGGGCAGGGCATTCGAGCCGTCCCTGCGCGCACCTGTGACCGAGCGGGCCGCCGACCGAAGCACGTGCGACAGCCGTTCGATCAGTTCTTCGACGTCGTCGGCCTGAGGGAGCTGCCGGTCACGGCCGTCCAGGCATCGCGTCAGGATGGTCGCGGTCAGAAAGTGCTCGAACGCGCCCGGGCCCTCGCATTCCGCAGGCGATGCGCGGTCGAAGCTCATGGTTCGGAGCGCGCGCCGATCACGGTGCGCGAGCTGCGGTTGCCGGTGCTGCCGAACACCCGGTCCCAGAAGGAACACGTTACGCCATAGCAACCCGCAACGTGGTGGTGGCGCGCGTGCCAGCGCTTGCGACGTGTCATCCACGGGCCGCGGGAGCGCCAGTGGTGCGTCGCGTGGTGCGTCAGGGCGTATGCGAGGTAGCCGGCCGTCACGCCCAGCGTCAACGCCGACGCTCGCCAGAAGCCTGCGGCCAACAGCGCCGGCAGAAAGACGAGCAACGCGACCAGCGAGGCGCTCAGCAGCGTGGGCGTGCCCATCAAGGCCGTGGGCCGCTGATGGTGTTCCGCATGCCAGCTGAGAAAGGGCTCCAGCCCGTGCAACACGAAGCGGTGGACCGCATATTCGATCAGTGTCCATGCGGCTGCGCCGAGGATCACCAGTGCCGCAAGGCTGGGCCAGTGCTCGCGCGGCGCAAACACCGACAGCGCGATCGCGAGGGCCGCGACTACCGCTCCGTAGATTCCGAAGTCCGCCCAATAGGCTACCTTGCCGTGCTCGATTGAGAACAATGCCATCGCTGTCTTTCTCACGAAAAATTTCCTTGATCGGATGGTTGGGCTCGCTCATCCAAGCGCTTGTCGTCTGCAGGTCGAGCGAGCTGTTCGTGAAATCGTAGGTAGCGGGTGAGGCGGGTGCTAGACCTTGCTGGCGAACCACGGTGTTGCTGGCGACACACCAAACGGCGAAGGTGCCCGCATCGTTTTGCGCGCGCTCGTATTCGCGGGTTCGGCGCCATGGCCGCACGAAATTCCAAGAGAAGCGCAAGGGTCGTGCGTAGCCTGCCGTGCTCCAGCAACTGCCCAAGAGGTGTTCACATGACCCCGGTACCTCAGCTCACGGAATCGGACTTCGAAATCGACCAGCACGGCTCTCCGGTGGCGCTCGAGCCGGCGGACTGGCTCGTCCTCTTTGTTCCCGGCCTGCGCAAACAATGGTGGCACCCGTTCGTGCATGCGCGACACAAGCATTGCTTCGTGATGCGTCGGGGTGCCGCTGGCGAGTACATCCTTGTCGAGCCATGGTGGACTCGGATGATGATCTCCATGCTCACCGCCGCGCAGGCACGCAGATTCCTGCAGTGGGGCGCCCGGGGCGACGTGTTGCTCGTGCGCGAGAGGATCCCCGGCACCGGCAGCCAGATGCGAGGCTGGATGACGTGTGCGGCGTTGACAGCCTATTTGCTCGGGCGCAGCTATGCGGTCTGGACGCCGCATGGTCTGTATCGACGCTTGTTGCGCGAACCCGGCGTTCGGTGCGTGGATCCGTCGCTCCTGCTGGAAGGATTGGGTGCGGACAACTTCCGGCTGCACGTGCACAGCGTCCCCGAGGCGGCATCGTGCTAGCGGCTGCAGGTGCGGCAAGCGATTCGTCAAGCTCGGGACCGCCGCACAGGAGTAGCGCCACGCGGCGTGGCCTTGCGCTACTGCTGATCCTGATTCCGGTATGGAGCGGTCCTGCGAGTCCTGTGCCGGTGCGGCCATGCCCGGCATTGCCGATCGAGACTTCGCTCGCGCCCGGTGAACAGGCGCCGCTTGATCATTTGATCGCGCCCCGCGAGGCCCAGCATCGCGGGCAATCTGCTTTCCGACTCGTGAGCGAAGGTCCCGAAGCCTTCGTCATCCGCGCGCGCAGCGCTCGATTGGCCAGGCGCAGCCTCGATGTTCAAACCTTCATCTGGCATCCCGATCTGACGGGAAGCCTGCTCGCGCAACGCTTGCTGGAAGCGGCGGATCGCGGCGTGCGGGTCCGCGTGCTCGTAGATGACATGGATGCGCGACACAACAACGCCACCTTCGCGGCCCTCGCCGCGCATCGAAACATCGCCGTGCGCCTCTTCAACCCGTTCGTGTCACGTCAAGGCGCGCTGGGGCTGATCGCAGAGGGCCTGCTGGATTTCGAGCGCATCAACCATCGCATGCACAACAAGACGTGGATCGCCGACAACCGCCTCGCAGTCGTGGGTGGACGGAATCTCGGCGACGAATACTTCGGCGCAAGTGATGCCGTGAACTTCGTGGATCTGGACTTCGCCATGATCGGGCCCGTCGTGCGCGACGCTTCGGCATCGTTCGACAAGTACTGGAACTCGCCGGTGGCCTACCCCATGGAGATGCTCGATCCCATCGGCGTGAATGCTCCGGCACTCGCGGCTCTTCGGGTCAAGCTGGACGCCGCCGTCGCCGACGCAGCCCGGACTGGCCGCTATGCAAACGGGCCGCCGCCAGATGGTGCCGTGCAGCGGCTCGTCACCGGTGAGTCGCCGATGCAGTGGTCTGCGAACTATCAGTTTGCCGCGGACGATCCGCTCAAGGTGACGATGAACGATCACGATCTGCAACGCGCGGAGGTCCGGCGAACACTGCTGCACGCCGTGCAGACGTTGCGATCGGACCTCGTGCTGATCTCACCGTACTTCGTGCCGGGCGAGCACATTGCGGCCCTGCTCGGCGGCGCAGTGAACAGTGGCAAACGCGTCCGCGTACTCACCAATTCGCTCGTGGCCACCGACGTTGCCGCGGTCCAAGGCGGATATTCGCGTTACCGCGAGCAGCTGCTCGAAAGCGGTGTCGAGCTCTGGGAGCTGAAGCCGGTGGACGGCAGCGAGGTGCACAAGCGCGTGCGGCCGTCCTCCGGGGCAAGTCTGCACACCAAGGCGATGCTGATGGATGGCAAGACCATCTTCGTCGGCAGCTACAACCTCGACCCGCGCTCGGCCTGGCTCAACTGCGAGCAGGGCGTGCTTGTCGAGAGCGAAGCACTGGCCCAGCAAATGGCTCAAATCTTCGCGCGCCAGACCGTTGGTCAACGGGCGTGGCACGTCACGTTGGTGCACGGCGGCCTCCGCTGGAGCGACGGTACCGAGACGTTCTCGGAGGACCCGCACTCGTCGGTCGCGCAGCGTTTGCAGGCGGGAATTGTTCGCGTGCTGCACCTCGACCCGCAACTGTAGATCGGGCCGCCCCGATCGTCCGGTTGGCCAGAGGATTGGTCATCGTGAAGGCGCAGGAGTGTTGACTCAGGCGCACCAATCAACGCCCCGTCTTGCGGGCATAGTCGACCGCGCTTCGCACTCCGCAAGCACCTGATGTCGGCAAGCGCGCTTGCCTTGACGCAGGAACGCACACATGAACCGATTGGCAGTGCTTTGAATGATCGTCCAGTATTCCTCTTCGTCGACCCCAAACTCCAACAGCGCGGACACGCTGGCAACGAGCTTTGCCACGAGTTATGCCGGCGTCGTCGCCTTCATGACGGTCGTCGCCGAAGGCAGTTTTTCGAAGGCGGGTGACCGCCTGGGCATCGGGCGCTCTGCCGTCAGCCGCGGGGTTCAGAAGCTCGAATCCCAGCTCGGTGCTCGACTTCTGAGCCGGACCACTCGCAGCCTCGCGCTGACGCCCGAGGGCGAGATTTTTCATGCGCGCTGCCATCCCGGCGTCGCCCACATTTCGCAGGCCCTGGAGGATCTGCGCGACCTGCGTGATGGGCCGCCCCGCGGAAGCCTGCGCATATCCGCCCCTGTGGGGTTTGGCAGGCGGGTGGTTGCGCCTCTCTTGCGAGGCTTTCAAGCCAAGTATCCGGACATCGAGCTCGACCTGCTGTTGAGCGACGCGCAAACGGACTTCACCTCCGATCGGATCGACGTCTCGTTTCGCAACGGACGGATGGAGGACAGCCAGATCATCGCCAGGCAGATCGTGCCGATGCAGATGCTGCTGTGTGCCTCGCCGGAGTACGCGAAGTCTCGCGGTATGCCCCAGTCGATTGACGAACTGGCGCAGCACGATTGCATCAACTTTCGGCTGGCGTCGGGGCGTCTGTATGAGTGGGAGTTCAAGGCGCAGGGCGAACTGCGCAAGATGACGCCGGCCTCGCGCATGACGTTCAACGACGCCGAACTCGTGGTGCAGGCCGTGCTGCAGGGGCAGGGCATTGCGCAGATGGCGGGCTACCAGGTTTGCAGGCTTCTGCGCGAGGGCAAGCTCGTTTGCTGCATGCCCGAATACGCGCCCGACGATCGCGGCCATTTCATCTGCTATCTGAGCCGGCAGCACCTGCCGTCGCGCATTCGCGTCTTTGTCGACCACATGACCGCTGCCATTCGCGCGCTGGAGCTTCAGTGCGCCGACGAGGCCTTCAATGCCGGGCTGTGAAAGGCGTTTGGTTCCAGGTGGTCAACAGACTGGTCCGCGCCGGATGTCTAGTGCACGGCGGCATCGGCTTCTAGGATTCAACCAACACGTCAAGGCTCAACTCAACTGACCGGAGGAAATATGAAGTCTCTCATCATGATTGGCGCGCTCTCGCTCGGCGCGCTCGGTACGGCGTTCGCGCAACCGCCCGCGGCTCAAGCGGATGCCCAGGAGGTGATCAAGAAGGAACTGGGCGATCTGCCCGGAAAGGAGGGCCTGCTCCTGAGGGTGACCTATCCGCCGGGCAGCTCGGATCAAGTCCATCGTCACGACGCACACGGGTTCGTCTATGTGCAGGAAGGCTCCGTCGTGATGCAAGTCCGCGGCGGTCAGCCCGTCACGCTGCACGCGGGTCAAGGCTTCTATGAAGGGCCGAACGACGTGCACGTCGTCGGCCGCAATGCCAGCAAGACCCAACCGGCCAAGCTCGTGGTGTTCCTCGTCAAGAACACGGGCGCGCCGATCCTGACGCTCGTGCCGTGAGCGCGTCGATCCTAAACGTAAAGGAATCCAAATGAAAATCGTCATCATCGGCGGCACGGGCCTGATTGGCTCGAAGCTGGCGAATGCACTCAGCAGCCTCGGCCATTCGGTGGTCGCGGCGGCGCCCAACACCGGCGTGAACACCATCACCGGCGAGGGCCTGGTCGAAGCGCTCACCGGCGCGCAAGTCGTGGTGGACGTTGCCAACTCGCCGTCCTTCGAAGACAAGCCGGTACTGGAGTTCTTCCAGACCTCGGGCAGGAATCTGCTCGCGGCCGAGGAAGCCGCCGGGGTGGAGCACCACATCGCGCTGTCGGTGGTCGGAACCGAGCGCCTTCAGGCCAGCGGCTACTTCCGCGCGAAGCTGGCCCAGGAGAAGCTGATCAAGGCGTCGCCCGTTCCGTACACCATCGTCCACTCGACCCAGTTCTTCGAGTTCATGGGCAGCATTGCCAAGTCGGCTGAGAAGGGCGAGGCGATCCATCTGTCGCCTGCTCTGATGCAGCCCATTGCCTCGGATGACGTGGCGGCCGCGCTCGCGGACGTCGCACTGTCCGCGCCGCTGGGTGGCACGTTGGAGATCGCCGGCCCGGAGCGCGTCCGCATGACGACGCTCGTTCAGCGCTACCTGCAGCACATCGGCGACCCGCGGGCGGTCGTCGCGGATCCGGAGGCACTCTACTTCGGCGTGGAACTCAACGACGAGTCACTGGTCCCGGCAGAGGGCGCGCGCCTCGGCGCGATTCGCTTCGAGAGCTGGCTCGCCCAGCAGCGCAAGCCTCAGTGAGCTCGCAAAGGTTGCTACTCGCCCGTCGCAACGAAGACGACGGATGTCAGTTCGTCGAGGCGGCTGTAAGGGGCGTGCACTTTCCATCCGTTCGTGCACGGGACAACCCACGTCGGCGCGGTGTCCCCGCGAAAGACCGATCAGCTACACGACGAGGCGACGGGCGGGGGGCAACCTCTGGGACAGCGGGGAGCGGACTGCGCTCCGAGAAGAAGATAACTGGAGATAAGGCATGCCGAAGTTGAGTCCTCCATCCACCAGCCTTCTGGACTCGTACCGAGGACTGGAATTCGAGCCGTTGTATGTCACGACCGTCAAGGTCACCGGAGGAGAAACCGAGCACGGACGCGCCTCCGGTATCGTCAAGTCGGACGACGGGTCGCTGGACATCGAGCTGCGATTGCCGACCGCCATGGGCGGGGCAGGCGGCGGGACGAACCCCGAGCAGCTGTTCGCTGCCGGCTACGGCGCGTGTTTCCACGGCGCTGTCAATCTGCTCGCGACGCGCCATGGCATCGTGCTGCGCGATTCGTCGGTTGACGTCACCGTGGCCTTCGGGCGCGATCCGGTCGACGGGCGCCACAGCCTCACGGCACACCTGGTGGTTCGACTTCCGGGGCTGGAGCGAGCGCTCGCCGAAAGGCTGGTTCGCGAGACGGAGCGAATCTGCCCCTACGCCAAGATGGTCCGCCAGGGCATCGAGAGTTCCGTGCGCGTCGAGATCTAAGGCATTGACATTTGGGCAAGGTCAATCATGAAAGACGCGCGGCGGATACCTCCGGTCGTTCGATGGATCGACGATCGATTCCCGATCATCGCTTTCTACGACAAGCATCTCGGGCGGTACTACGCTCCGAAGAACTTCGACGTCTGGTACATCTTCGGCTCGCTGCTGCTGACCGTGCTGGCCATCCAGCTCATCACCGGGATCTTTCTGGTGATGCACTACAAGCCCGACGCGAGCCGAGCGTTCGCGTCGGTCGAGTACATCATGCGAGATGTCCCGTGGGGCTGGCTCGTGCGATACATGCACTCCACCGGTGCTTCAGCGTTTTTCATCTGCATCTACCTGCACATGTTTCGTGCGCTGCTGTACGGCTCGTACCGCAAGCCGCGCGAGCTGGTGTGGCTCTTCGGTTGCATGATCTTGCTGGTTCTGATGGCCGAGGCGTTCATGGGCTATCTGCTCCCGTGGGGCCAGATGAGCTACTGGGGCGCGCAGGTGATCATCAACCTCTTCACCGCGATCCCGTTTGTCGGCCCGGACCTCGCGCTCCTGATCCGTGGTGACTACGTCGTGGGCGACGCCACGCTGAACCGGTTCTTCAGCCTGCACGTCGTCGCCATCCCGCTGGCGTTGATCGGTCTCGTGACGGCGCACATCCTGGCGTTGCACGAGGTCGGATCGAACAACCCCGACGGGATCGAGATCAAGGACAAGACAGATGCCGACGGCGTGCCGCTCGACGGCATTCCATTCCAGCCGTACTACACGGTGCACGACATCTTCTGGGTCATGGTGTTCCTGACTCTTTACAGCGCTGTGGTGTTTCTGGCTCCGGAGGGCGGAGGCTATCTGCTGGAATACAACAACTTCATCCCGGCCGACCCGCTGAAGACGCCGCTGCACATCGCGCCGGTCTGGTACTTCACGCCGTTCTATTCGATGCTCAGGGCCACGACCGATGTAATGGTGAACGTGCTGTGCGCGATCGCCGGCGTCGCCGGACTGATGACCATCGTGTTCCGAAGCCTGACGCCGCGCGCCAGGTTGCTCGTCGTCGCCGGAGTCCTGATCGTGGTCGGGCTGCTGAAGGCAGTCGATGCGAAGTTCGTTGGCGTGGTGGTGATGGGCGGTGCAGTCGTGCTGCTGTGCTTCCTGCCGTGGCTCGATCGCAGCCCGGTGCGCTCGATTCGATACAGGCCCGGCTGGCACAAGGCGCTGTACGGTGGTTTCGTCGTGTCGTTCCTGGTCCTGGGTTACCTCGGAACGAGACCGCCGACGCAGTGGGGTACGTACGTCTCGCAGGTCCTGACGATCGTCTACTTCTCGTTCCTTCTCCTGATGCCTTTGTGGACTCCGCGCGGCTCGTTCAAACCGTTGCCGAGTCGGGTCCGCTATCAGGCGCATTAGGCCGGCCTGCGTTGCGATCGATTGATTCCGATCGCGCAACACATTGAGTGCCTCGTCCCACCTACCGCGCAATGGCGGTCCAGAGCATGCTGTGACCCGGTCTCGCTTCATTCAATCACACCTGTTTTGGAGACGTTCACCCATGCACCACCCGATCAAACTCCTTTCATGCGCGGCGCTGCTTTCCGCCGTCACCGCGGCGCAAGCCCAGGACGCCACCGCCGGCAAGGCAGCATTCGCACCGTGTGCGGCCTGCCACTCTGTCAACGGCCGCAACGGCGCAGGGCCGAGCCTGCAAGGCGTGGTCGGCCGTCAGGCCGGAGCTCTCGAGGGCTTTCGGTACAGCCAGGCGATGAAAGCCGCCGGCACGACCTGGGACACGGCCTCGCTCGATGCTTACATTGCCAATCCCCAGAAGGTCATTCCGGGCAACGCGATGCCGTTCGCTGGCTTGCCCGATGCCAAGGTGCGTGCCGACATCGTGGCCTATCTCGGCACGCTGAAGTAGCGCACCGACTGCTTCGATCCCCGTCATTGGTTCGGTCCGGTCAACATTCCGGTGACCAGGTTCCGTCTGGCGGGCTGACATCGGCACACCTAGCATTTTGTCAATCAACCACTGCTCATAGGAGTCTTCATGCGTCACCTTCCCATCGCCGTTGCCTGCTGTCTGAGCGTTGCCGCCATGAGCGCGTCCGCGGCGGACATCAAGTCGATATCCCGCCTGTCCGTCGGGCCGAAGAATGTCTTGTTCGTAGCCGACTGGAAGACAGCGCGCGTGCACGCAATCGATCTTCCGGAGGCGGCGCCGAAACCGGCGGGCACGACCTTCAATATTTTCGATCTCGAAGCGCTTCTGTCGAAGCAGGTTGGCGGCGCCAAGATCACCGTGGAAGACATGGTTGCTCGCCCGGGAACGGCGGAGGTCTATATCGCGATCAGCTACGGCGCCGCGAAGGAGCCGGCGCTGTTCGTGGTCACGAACGATCACAAGGCTCGCCGCGTCGACCTGAAGGCGGCGAAGTCGACTTCGATGGCCCTTCGCGACGCCCCCACCACGGACTACAAGTTCTGGAGAGACGCACCCGAGCGGAGCTTCACGGTCACGGACATGAAGTGGCGCGAAGGGGAGCTCTTCATTGCCGGCCTGTCCAACCAGGACTTCGCTTCGACCCTGCGCCGGGTCAAGTTCCCGTTCGATTCGCAACAGTCGATCACCTCGGTGGAGATCTACCACACCGGTCACAACCTGATCGAGACACGCGCCCCGATTCGAGCGATGAGCTTTGCGACCTGGGGCGGCAAGCCTTACCTCGTGGCGGCCTACACATGCACGCCCATCGTGACCATTCCGCTCGACGAGCTGAAGGATGGCGCACACATTCGTGGCAAGACGATTGCCGAGCTGGGCTACGGCAACACTCCCGCCGGCCTGATCGCCTACACGAAGACTGACCAGGGCAAGACCGAGGACCTTCTGATGCTGGTCAATTTCGGGCGAGGGGCGAGCGTCATTCCAGTGTCCCAAGTGCAGGCCGCAAGCGCTCGACCAGGCATTGAGACGCCGGTCCCGTTCGGGCAGATCGCGGGCCTCGATGCGATGCCGGCGCCGCTGGTCGGCGCGATGCGCATCGACAACCTCGACGACAAGTCGTTCATCGTTGTTCGCCGGCAACTCGAGAAGGACGCGTTGCAGCTCGTGAGCATTTCGAAGGACCTGAGTTTCCGGCTGAGCGACCACCTGTCGGAGTACGCCTTCCAGGAGTACAGATTCAAGGACAACGAGTTCCAGCTGAAGTACGTCAAGCCCAGGCTGGACATGATCTTGAAGGACGAGGGCTTCGAAGATCACATCCAGCCTTCGGAGTAATCCGTGCGCTGCCACCGGTGGCTGGAGGCGAGTGCTCTCGCGGCTGCGCTGGCCTGTACGCACGCGCAGGCCGCGCAGCCGGCTCCGCGAGTTGTCCAGGTTCAACCGTCGGGACCCGAGGTCCCGGCCAATCTTCTTCGCATCTCGATCCGCTTCGCGGCGCCAGTCGCAGGTCCGCTGCTACCCAGGCTGTCCTTGCGGCGCGCCGACGGAAGGGCGATCGAGGCACCGTTTCTCGAGCAGGAGCTCTGGTCTCCGAACGGCAAGGTGCTCACGATCATGTTCCATCCGGGACGCGTCAAGAGCGGACTGAACGCACGAGACGCGATGGGCCCGATCCTCTCGATGCGCGAAGACGTCGCTCTGGCTCTCGATGGACGTCCCATCAAGCACTGGAGCGTCGGAGCCTCGGATGAGATTGGTCCGGTGCCGTCGGCGTGGAAGGTGTCGGATGTACGCGTCGACTCGAGGCAGCTCCTCGTGGTGACGCTTGACGCGCCGATCGACGGGCGGGACGCTGACCACGTGGCGATCGCGGACGCCCAGAACCACCGTGTGCCTGGACATGCCCTACTGACCAACGGCGAAACCACTTGGACGTTTGCGCCGAACGCGCCCTGGCGAGCAGGCCCGTACCGGCTTGTGGTCCGTGGAACGCTGGAAGACGCAGCCGGGAATCGGCCAGGGAGTCACTTCGAGACGTCGATCGATTCGCCGCCCGGAGACGCGGCGGATGCAGTCGTCGCATTCACGGTTGACTCTTCGCGACGGCCAAACCACGCACCGGCGCATCGTTGAAGGTGGGCGAGGCTGGGCTGGCCTCTATCGGAGCGTGAACATCGCCCGCAACCCGGTTCTGGTCATCTTGGCGTACGGACACGTCCGTTCGGCTTCCGACATGAGCGAGCGAGCCTCATCGAGCCGCATGGCTGGAAGCGCCACTTCGAGTTCGGCCGTGAGGAACAGGCCCTTATCAGGCGGGTCGCCGCACAGATGGACACTCGCAACGATGCCGATGCCGCCTGGGAGGTGAATCCCCTTGGTGCGAGCCGCTGTAGCCAGTGCCTCATGGAAGCTTGCGGCCAGCCCTGCGGCGAACAGTTGCTCAGGATTCGTGCCACCGCCCTGACCGCCCAGCTCGGTGGGCGATCGCAGCACAAGGGCCAGCGACCCGTCGTCGGAGATGGCTCTGCCCGAGAAGCGCGCGTGCGCAGCTGCCTCGCTCGCTACAGCGACGGTCGCTGTGTACAGGGGGAATGTTGCCCCTTGAGCAGGCGGGGCACTGAGCTCGAGTTGATTCATCTTTCTTCGACATGGGCCTCGGGTTCGATGTTAGGCACGCGATCTTCATCGCGGTAGATCGAGGCGACTCATCGTCATGTTGAGCGAGCGACATCAATGTCGTCAGCAGCGCGCCGGCAGCGGACAACCAATGGTGTTCCGAGCTCAACGGTGTGGTCCCTGTCGCATGTCTAGTGCGCATGAAGTGAACTTCCTACGATTTGAGGACCGTCCACCACCGGGGGAAGCACCCATGACACGACAGAGATCCCAGGTTGACCAACCGATCTCGACGCCGCTCGCACGCTCGATCGTCCGCCGATGGCTGTTCGCGCTCCAGCGCGGCGTCGCCAACTTCGACTCGCGCCTGCTGTGGTGGGCGGCCGTGATGGTTGCCGCAGTGACCGCGCTGGTGTTCGAAGTCTCGTCCGAAGCGTCAGATCAACTCCTCGGCAACGATCTCCCGGGGGTACTGAGCCCCTCGGCAAGGGGAGTCGACGCTGGTCAACCGCCTCGGTACGACGTGTTCATGGATCACTCGATTGTCAACGAGCACAGCACCGCTCACGAATCCGACCTGCCCGGTGCGTCGATCGCGGAGTGGGGGCCGTGATCAACGTGCTGCTTCAAACCACGATCGGGTCCGATGCCGACGATTGGGGCATCGAGCGCTTCGGGCTGCTACGAGACTTTCTGTCGAGCTTGCGCGGCATCGATGGCAAGCCGCTGTTCAGCGTGACCGCACGTGATCGAAGCCCGGTTGGCCGACCCGACCCGATCCTCTCGACACTGCACGAGTCGAGCTTCGATGAACTCTGGCTCTTTGGTGTGGACACCGGCGACGGACTCACCTCGGAAGACTGCCAGGGCATCGGCCTGTTTCGCAAACGGGGCGGCGGTTTGATGGTGACGCGCGATCACATGGATCTCGGCTCATCCTTGTGCACTGTCGGCGGCGTCGGCGCCGCGCACCACTTCCACTCGAAGAACCAGGATCCCGATGAGTCGCGTCGGCGGGTCGATGACCCGCATACCCCGCACATTCTGTGGCCGAACTATCACTCGGGTGCGAATGGCGACTATCAGCGAGTACGCGGGGTCGGCGCGCCGCATCCAGTGTTGCTGGACCCGGCTGCGCCGGATGGGGTGGTGCGCTTCCTGCCGGCGCATCCGCACGAAGGGTCGGTGAGCGCGCCTCCGCATGATCCGAGTGCCCGCGTGATCCTCGAGGGCCGCAGCGCAGTCAGCGGTGTGAACTTCAACCTGGCCGTTGCATTCGAGCCTTCGGACGATGGTGGGCCGGCGATTGCGCAATCCACGTTCCATCACTTCTGCGACTACAACTGGAACATCGGGCGGGGCGCACCATCGTTCGTCAGTGAAAGGCCAGGGAATGGGATCAAAAACTTTCCGGAGGCGTTGCGATCGACGAAGCAGTATGTCCGCAACGTCGCGCTGTGGTTGGCGGGCAAGCTGGCTGCGCGAAGGTGATTGGGTGCCGCGATGAGCGGAGGCCCGCGCACGCCGTAGTGAGCTCGGCCGATGGGCAGCGCACTCGGGCGGAGCATCTTCTTTGGGCCGTTCAGGCTGTACCCGACCGCTCGCGTCATCGAAAGAGACGGAGCTCGACTCGCTCTGGGCAGCCGTGCACTCGACATCCTGATCGTTCTTGCCGACTGCGCGGCAAAGTCGTCAGTCTGCGGACCGAGCGCGGCGTCGCGGAGGCGCATCGGAAGCTGCACGACGATCAAGCCTTCGATCGAGCCCGGAACGAGGGCCGGTCGATGACGCTGGCTGAAGTGGTGCGATATGCAGTGGGACGTTTAACGCGCCTTAGCACCACATAACTTGCCCGGGGCCCCATCGAGACAGAAACTGGATCTGTCCACCAGGAGACCCGAATGCAACACATAGCCAGACTTCGCGATACGCCTCGGACCGCAGTGGAGGCGGCGGCACCCACCGCTCAATACGAGCTCCGCTACCGACCTCTGTCCACGGTCGCCTGCGGGTTCGCCTTCCCGTGCGACGCATGCGGCCAGGTCGTCATGGACAAGCTCAGCGAACGCTCGCGGGCCAACTACCTGTATGCGCGGGCGGCGGTCGGGTATGAACTGGAATGCCCGCAAGTGCGGTGCGTGTCATGACCATCCTCGCAGGTTTGACTCCCGGCGAAGGGAACGACGGGCTGGCTTTCAGCTTCGCCACGAGCTACGCAGGCGTTCTCGCCTTCATCGCCGTGGCAACGGAAGGGAGTTTCGCCAAGGCGGGGGATCGCCTCGGCATCGGTCGTTCCGCCGTCAGCCGCAATGTGCAACGCCTCGAGACCCAGCTCGACGCCCGGCTGTTCAACAGGACGACGCGCAGCACATCGCTGACCAGCGAAGGGGAGCTCTTCTTCGCCAGGTGCCAGCCCGGCGTCACGCACATCTCCGAGGCATTGGAAGACATGCGCGAGCTGCGCCAGGGGCCGCCGCAGGGTCACTTGCGGGTGAGCTCGACCGTCGCGTTCGGCCGCAAGGTCGTGGCGCCCCTGCTGCAAGGCTTTAACGCGGCTTATCCGGACATCTCGATCGAACTACTGCTCGACGATGCGCGGCCTGACTTCATCGCGGACCGCATCGACGTAGCGTTCCGCAATGGCCGGATGGAGGACAGCCAAGTCGTCGCGAAGCAGTTGATGCCGATGCGCATGCTGGTCTGCGCCTCGCCGGCCTATGCGAGAGAGCGCGGTCTTCCTCGCACGCTTGAGGACCTTGCGCGGCATCGGTCCGTTCACCTGCGGCTACCCTCAGGGCGGATCTGCGACTGGGAATTCAAGGTCGACGGTCGCATGCAGCGGTTGCTTCCACCGGCTCGCAACACGTTCAACGACGACGACCTGGCGCTCCAAGCCGTATTGGATGGACAAGGCCTGGGCCAGCTGGCTGGCTATCAGGTCGGCGAGCTGCTGCGAGCCGGGCAGCTTGTCAGCTGCCTGGAGCAGTACGCGCCGGACGATAGCGGCCACTACGTCTGCTTCTTCAGCCGGCGGCAACTTCCTTCGCGCATCCGGGTCTTCATTGACCACATGACGCTGCAGATCCGGGGCCGTCACGCGCAGCCGCTGGAAGGGCTCGCGATCGCGGCCTAGTACAAAGGCTCGCTGGGCCTTTGACCTGGTCATCTTCTCGGTCCGCGGTTGGAGCGATGCGGCGGCGGTTCCTCGCCTCATGCACTACGGCGGTGCGCGGCTGCACTGCGCACGCCCTCGTCTTGTGAATCAGGTTCGTCGGGATGTCGAGCCTGCGCAGCGGTGGCGTAAGCCGAGTAGGATGCGCCGGCACGGAACCACTCCAAACCCCCATTGGCGTGGGCGCGAAATCACCGTGCCTGAGGTCCTGCCATGGAAAGTTCGCTTGGCCGCAGCGTTACTTTCGGGCCGTTTCGGCTGTATCCGGTCGCGCGCGTGATCGAGCGAGACGGTGTTCGCCTCGCCCTTGGCAGTCGCGCGTTCGACATCCTGCTCGTTCTGGTTGAGCACGCGGGGGAGGTCGTCAGTCATCGGGAACTGATGCAGTGCGTCTGGCGTGGCCTGGTGGTGACGCCAGGCAGCCTGAGGGTTCATGTCGCGGGCCTTCGCAAGGCACTCGGCGAGGGCGACGAGGCACGTCAGTACATCGCGAACGTTCCCGGCCAAGGCTACAGCTTCGTTGCGCCAATCAAGCAAGCCGACGCCACCGCAACAAGCGTGTCAGCGGCGCTGCCACAGGAGCCGGCCGAAGGCGTGACAGCGCCGCCTGCACCAAGGAACAACCTTCCGAATCAACTCACGAGCTTCATTGGGCGCGACAGGGAGATTCGGCAGCTCAAGGATTTGCTCACCTCCACGCGATTGTTGACGCTCACGGGGATCGGAGGCTGCGGCAAGACCCGGCTCGCCGTGCAGGTGGCCTCAGAGTCTCTGGGCGCGTTTCCGGATGGGTGCTGGCTCGCCGAACTCTCCTCAATGGACGACCCGGGGCTTGTCGTGCGGGCGGTGGCGAACGTCCTCGGTATCGAAGAGCAGGGAATGCGGTCGCGCGCGGACGCCGTCATCGAACGTCTGGCGACCGAGCGCGTGCTGCTGGTGCTGGACAACGCGGAGCACCTCGTCCAGCCCTGTGCGGAGCTCGCCGACTTGCTGCTGCGCCGTTGCGCTCGGCTGCAGGTCCTCGTCACCAGCCGGGAGGCGCTCGGCGTGAGTGGCGAGCTCATCTACCGCGTGCCGTCACTGTCGATACCCGACCCGGATGCGCCGAGCGAGGTCGTCTTGGCAAGCGAGGCAGCACGCTTGTTCATCGAGCGCGCTCGCCTGCATCGCGCGGACTTCGCCATCACGCCGAAGAACGCGCGGACGCTGACTTCGATCTGTCGTCGTCTGGACGGCATCGCTCTGGCCATCGAGTTGGCCGCGCCGCGTCTTCGCACAATGTCGATCGAGGAGCTGAGCAGTCACCTCGACGACCGGTTCGGCATCTTGACCGGTGGGGCTCGCACGGCACTTCCCCGACACCGCACGCTGCGATCACTGATCGACTGGAGCTACGACCTCCTGAGCTCGGCCGAAAGGGCAACGCTGCGTCGGATTGCGGTCTTCTCCGGCGGACTGATGGTCGACTCGGCCGAGTTCGTCTGCGCCGGCGACAGTGTCAGCCACGGCGATGCACTCGATCTCCTGACCTCGCTCACGGACAAGAACCTCCTGTTAGCAGAGCCGCGAGGAGACACGACGCGCTTCCGGATGCTCGAAACCGTCCGTCAGTACGCGTGGGAGCGACTGCGCGAGAGCGGCGAGGAGATGCTTCTGCGCTCCCGACATGTCGAGTTCTTCGCGAACTTGGCGGATGCTCTCCCTGAGGAGCAGATCGAAGAGCAACTCGAGTTGAGGTGCAAGCGCCTGGACCAGGAGCTCGACAACCTGCGCGCTGCCTTCGCGTGGTGCGACGCCGACGCCGCGCGCGCGGCGGTCGGCGTACGGGCTGCGGGGAAACTGGGCCGGTTCTGGATGACGCGCGGCTACTTCAGCGAGGGGCGCGGATGGATCGAGCGATTGCTCGCTGCGGCATCGGATGGCGCGGGCGACGAGGACCGCGCCAAGGCATTGGCCACAGCCGGCGCGCTCGCCTACCACCTGGACGACTACACGTCGGCGGTTTCGTACTTCCAGGAAGCGATCACCATCTACAGGCGACTTGGTCGGCGCGACAAGGCCGCCGGCATCGTCGGCAACCTCGGTGGTCTGGCGGTCAACCGCGGCGACTACCCAGAGGCGCGCGGACTGTTCGACGAAGCGCTGGCCGCGGCGCGCGAGGCGGGAGATCGGCGGCTCATCTCGCTGTGGCTGTACAACCTCGGCGTGCTGGCCTGCATGACGGGCGATTTCGAGGAGGCCCGCGCGGTCCTGGAGGAATGCGTTCCGATTAGCCGCGAACAAGGTAGGTGGAGTGCAGCCGGTGCGCTTCAACAGCTGGGATGGGTCCGACATGCGCAGGGTCAACACGAGCAGGCGCGATCCCTGTTGATGGAAGCCCTGGATCTGCACCGCGAGTTCGAAGACAAGCTCGGCGTCGCGAGGACCTCGTACTACCTGGGCATGGTGTTCCACGACGGGGGCGATATCGAGGCCGCGAAGGCGCAACTGCGCGAGGCCCTCACCATCGAGCAGACCGTGGGTGATCGCATTCTTTCGGCGTCGACCCTGGAAGCGCTCGCTGGCTTGTCGCTGGCATTCGCGAGTCCACTCGCCGCCGCGCGCCTTTGGGGTGCCGCGGAGCGCGTGCGCGAGGAAATCGGAGCCCCGCAAGAACTCGTACTGCGAGGGCGCTGCGAGCGCCAAATCGCTGCCGCCCGGGCGGACTGGCACGACGACGCGGCATTCGATGCCGCGTGGAGCGAAGGACGGGCCATGACCCTGGAAGCGACGGTGCAACTCGCATTGAAGCTCTGACCGGGGCTGGGCGCCTTATGTGATCGAGCTCGATTCCCGATCAAGCCCGCGTAAATGCAGGTCTTAACACGGCTTGACAAAGGGCGGGTGTGCATCGATGCCGCGTTGCCCGATGATGGTGCGACGCCCTGAAGGATCCTCGATGACACTTTCGCGCGAGCCGCTTGACGTGGCGGCGACTGCTGACATACCCACGCCCGTTGCGGCCTACATCGCAGCCACCAATGCTTTCGACGCCGACGCACTGATCGGCTGCTTTGCAGAAGGGGCGTTGGTCAACGACCAATTGCGCGACTACTGGGGCTCGGATGCCATCAAGGCATGGGCCGAGCGGGAGATCACCGGAGACAAGGTGACGATGAAGGTCGTCAAGGTGGTCGCGCACTTCGGAGACACGATCGTCACGGCCCACGTGGACGGCGACTTCGACAAGACGGGCCTGCCGGACCTGTTGACCCTCGCGTTCCACTTCACCGTGCGCGCGGACAAGATCGTCCGGTTGATCATTCTCAACAATCGGGCGGCCGATTCTCCTCCCGAAGTTCGGAGCCTGCGCGACGCGGTCGCGCATCAACAGCCGCCGCCGGATGCGGCACCGAAAGAGTGATCGTCAGGGCGAGGGCCGCCGCCGCAGCCCTGGATTTGCTGGACTGCAGAAGTAGCTGAAAATGGGCACCGACCGCGATTGGGAGGCCCATGGCAAGACCGACGAGCGACGACACCGAGCACGCCAGCCCAGACACATGGGTCGCCTCGTTTGGCCCGTTCCAACTGTCCACCGCGGCGAGGCTCCTCGCCAAGGACGGCGTTCCCGTGCGTCTGGGGGGACGAGCGCTCAGCCTGTTGATTGCCCTCGTAGCTTCGGCAGGCCAGATCATCGGCAAGAAGGAGCTCATGGCTCGAGCCTGGCCCGACGTCGTCGTCGACGAGGGCAGTCTGCGGGTCCACATGGTCGCGATACGCAAGGCCCTCGCCGACGGTCAATCGGGTGCAAGGTACGTCACCAACGTGACCAGCCAAGGTTATTGCTTCGTGGCCCCCGTCACCCGCGCGCAACCCACCCTGCTTGCCGACGTGAGGGCCGCCCCTTCTGATTCGGCCAACGACCTTCCGGCGCCACCGCTGCGCATGGTGGGTCGCGAGGCTACCGTGCTGCTGATCCAGGCCGAGCTGTTGCGCAGGCGATTCGTGACCGTCGCCGGGCCCGGCGGGATGGGTAAGACCACAGTCGCCGCTGCGGTGGCTCACGCCCTGCTTCCCGACTTCGAGGGCGCCATCCGCTTCGTCGATCTGGCTGCGGTGAGCGAGGGCGCGTATGTGGCAGGCACGCTCGCCGCGACTCTGGGCCTGGCCCACTCCGACGCTGCTTCGGGCATCGTCGACTTTCTGCGCGACAAGCGCATGCTGATCGTGCTCGACAGCTGTGAGCACATCATCGGCGCAGCGGCTGAACTGGCGGAGCGGATCTTCAGAGAGGCGCCTCAGGTCCACATTCTCGCCACCAGTCGCGAGGCTTTGCGCGTGGAAGGCGAGCAGGTCCAACAGCTGTTGCCACTCGCTTGCCCGCCCGACGTCGATGTGCTGAAGGCCGAGGAGGCCATGGCCTACGCCGCGGTGCAACTGTTTGTCGACCGCGCCGCGCTCGGTGCCAACCGCTTCGTGCTCAGCGACGCCGACGCGCCGGCCGTGGCCAGGATCTGCCGCGAGCTCGACGGCATCGCGCTCGCCATCGAACTGGCCGCCGGGCGGATCGATGCGTACGGCGTCCAGGGCATCGCGGCCTTGCTCAACAAGAGCATTGCCGTGTTGTGGCACGGCCGCCGCACCGCAGTGCCGCGGCACCAAACGATGAGCGCTGCGCTGGAATGGAGCTACAACCTGTTGCCGGACGTCGAGCGTGCTGTCCTGCGCCGCCTTTCGGTGTTCGCCGGTGTCTTCCCGCTCGAGGCCGCCCGGTTCGTGGCCGCCCTGGACGACACGCGCGACGCGGAGGTCGTCGAAGCCGTCGCCAACCTCGTTGCCAAGTCGTTGCTGGCGGGCGAAGCCGGCGGCAAGGCCATGCGCTACCGGATGTTGGACAGCACGCGCGTTTATGCGCTGAGGAAGCTGGTCGAATGCGGCGAGGCCTTTGCCGTCGCCTCGCATCATGCTTCTCACTACCGCAGCGTTCTCGAGCGTACGCCCCTGCCTGCCTCCGGCGCCGACAAGGACAGGTTGGTCCACCAGAGAGGGATTCTCGGCAACGTCCGGACCGCGCTGGACTGGAGCCTGTCTGGTGGCGGCGACGTGCAGATCGGGACGGCGCTGGCGGCAGCTGCTGCCCCGCTGCTGTTGGAGATGTCGCTGCTGAGCGAATGCCACGCCTGGATGGAGAAAGCCCTTGCAGGGCTCGGCGATGACATGCGCGGCACCCGGCGCGAGATGGAGCTGCAGGCGTCGCTTGGCCAGTCGCTTATGTTCACCGGCGGCAACGGCGAGGAGGCCCGGCGCGCCTTTTCACGCAGCCTAGAGATCGCGCAAGAGCTCGAAGACCTGCCGTTCCGGTTCAGACTGCTCGGCGGGCTCGGCACCTTGCTGGCCAGGATGGGCGACTTCAGGGGCGCGCTGGACCTTGCCCGCCAAGCCGAATCGGTCGCCCAAACAATGGATGACCCGGTGGCGCAGGCCACCGCGGATGCCACATTGGGCGTGGCTCTGGACCTGACCGGCGACATCGCCGAAGCCGAGAAGCGTTGCGAGGCGGCGCTCAGGGGTGCCGCCGCTACCCACCGCATCCGCGAGATGCGCCCCGGCTTCAATCATCGGATCTTTGCGCTGTGTGGCAAGGCGCGCTACCACTGGCTTCGGGGCGAGTGCGACCACGCGGCGGCAGTGGCCCAGTACACCATCGAGCAGGCCGAAATGCTCGAGCATCCGGTCTCGCTGTGCATCGCACTGATTTGGGCTGGCTCCGTCTTTTTGTGGCGGGGCGACTGGTCACGCGAAGAAGAAGTCCTCGATCAACTGCTCGCGCTCGCCACCAAGCATTCACTGCCACCCTACGCGGCGGCGGCCATGGGGTTCAAAGGTGAGTTGCAGGTCAAGCGCGGCAGGCCCGACCTGGGAGTGAACCTTCTCCGCGACGGTGTGCAAGCCGTGCGCGCCAACCGCTACGAAATGCGGACCGGCGCACTTGTCCTGGCCTTGGCCGAAGGGCTCAACCACCTGGAGCAGCATGCGGAGGCGCTGGCAACCATCAACGAAGCGATCACGCTGTCGGAACGGCAGGGCGGCTATCTCTACATGCCGGAAATGCTGCGCGTGAAAGGAGAGATCCTGGCGAGCACTCCCGACGCCGAGGTGCAACTTGCCGAGCAATGCCTTCATGACGCGATTCAATGGTCGCAGCGCCAGTCGGCGTTGTCATGGGAGCTGCGGGCGGCGAACAGTCTCGCGCGCCACTGGTTCAAGCAGGGCCGCGTCGATCCGGCAAGGGGGCTGCTGGCGCCGGTCTATGGCAGGTTCACCGAAGGTCTCGACACGAGCGATCTCGTCACCGCGAGGGAGTTCTTGGTGGCTTCGCGGCGGGACCAATGAATCCGTCGAGCTCGTTCAGCAACTGTTCGGCCGCCCGGAGATCGCGCGTCCCGAAGCCCTCGGTGAAGGAACGATAGACGTCCGTCAGGATTTCATGGGCCTCTTCGAAGCGCCCCTGGCTCATTCGAAGGCGCGAGAACGACGTGGTCGTTCGCAATTCCCAGGCCGATGCGTGTTGGCGCCGTGCGCAGGCCAGCGAACGCGCGAGGCAGTCTTCAGCCTGAGACTCGTCTTTGTCAGGCCTCAAGAGGAGCAGAGCGGCCTGTAGCCGCAGCAACTCGGGCAGCTCCAGCGCCTCTTCCCCTTCTTGCGTGGCGGCGATCGCATCCGCGATTACGGCAGACGCCTCGTCCAGCCGACCACTTCGCATCAGCACATCCGCGAACTCGCACGCAGTTCTTTTCAACAGGATGACCTGCCTCTCCGCCTTCAAGGCCTTCAAGGCATCGCGGAGCATTGCCGTGCCCCGATCGATCTGCCCGAGCTGGGTAAGCAGCTCGCCATGCAGGGCAAGGCCGCCAGCGTGAAACGAAAGCAATGCCGGCCAGTTCGTGTGCTGCATCGCTTTCCCGAGTGCATCGCTCGCCCCGTTCCAATCGCCGCACCAAAGGAACACCGGCGTCGCGTAGAGAAGGGAGAAGCAGACATCGACCGAGTGTCCGGAAGCGGCGGCCTCGTCGATCGCCTCTCTCGCGACCGTCATGGCGCGATCCGGGCGACCGGCGAGCCACAGGGTACGGGCATACGGCACCAGCGCTCGAACACGGTAGTCGAGCCCGAAGAGCTGCAGATTGCGGGGCCCGACGCGCCCGAATCCTCGCTCGAAGTCGCGCGCCGCGACGTATTGACGGCCGAGAAAGTGCTGCGACGATGCCTGCATCCAGTCGGCCACGATCCTGTACGAAATATCTGTGGAAGCCTGGGCAGCGGAGCCCATTTCTTCCGCCACGGCGAGGGACGCGCGATAGTCTCCCGCGCGAACGAGAAAGATGTGATGCCCCACCATCAATCGCAGACGATCCGAGGTTTCGCCGAGCCGCTGCGCGATGTCCAGTGCACGGGCGATTGCGCTGCGCACCGTGTCGCCGGCTCCCGTCCACATCGCCGCTCTCGCCAGCGCTTCCTGCAGAGCCATCTCTTTCCTGGTACCGCGCTCCGCATTGCCGAGCCAGGACAGCGCCTTCGCACTCCATTGGCGGCATTCGGTCAGCAAGAGCAGCTGCAGGAACACGGGGGCAGCCGCTGCCGCCAGATCGGTTCCCAGGACCGCGTCGCGAGGATCCGAATCACGATTGCCGAGGCACCAGTCGAGCGCCGCCCGCACGTTCCCCAGGTGTTCGCCGAGCGCGCGCGGGTCGCGCTGCCGGTCGACGCTCTCGCCGGAAGCGGATTCCAGGATGCGCGAAAAATAGCCGGCGTGGCGCTGCGCGGTGGCATCCAGCTCGCCGCTTGCTTCCAGCTTGCCGAATGCATAGCCCCGAGTTGTCTCGAGCAACCGATAGCGCATGGCTCCATCGTCGGCAGTCGCCGCCGACACCAGGGACTTTGCCACCAGATCGCCGACGTGGATGACGACCTGGTCCTCATCGAGTCCCTCGCACGCCACTGCCCGAGCGGCCTCGAGGGTGAAAGTGCCGACAAAGACCGACAGCCGGCGCAGCACGACCTGCTCATCCCCGGAGAGGAGATCGTGACTCCAGTCCAGGGTCGCATGCAGCGTCTGCTGCCGCGGCGAGGCGGTGCGCCTTCCGCGCCATTCCAGACTGAAGCGGCTGTCCAACAGGTTGGCGATGCCTTCGATGCCGTAGGCGCCGACGCGGCCTGCCGCAAACTCGATGGCGAGTGCAACACCACCCAGCCTGCTGCAGATGGTGGCCACGACCAACACGCTCTCGTCGCTCAGCTCGAAGCCGCTTCCGTTGGCGGCGGCGCACGCCATGAAGAGTTGGATGGCCGAAAAGGTTTGCGCTTCGACGGCGCGCAAGCCGGGATCGGGCGGCGGGCATTCAAGCGGCGGCAGCAGATAGGTGAACTCGCCGTCGACCCGCAGGGCCTCGCGGCTGGTCGCCAGAATATGAACCTCGGGTGCCTCGCGGAATATTTGCTCGGCGAGCGCGGCCGACGCCGCGATGACATGCTCGCAGTTGTCGAGCACCAGGAGCATCCTCGCACCCCGGAGCGATTGCCTCAAGCTGGGCAGCGCATCCTCGGTCTGGATCGTGATTCCGAGCGTCGATGCGACGGTGGAAGCGACGTGCGCCGGGTCCGAGAGAGCGCCCAGATTGACGAAGTAGACCGTTTCAGGAAAATCCTGAAGCATGGCGTGGGCGACAGCGACGGCCACCGTCGTCTTGCCCATGCCGCCGGGTCCGACGACCGTCAGGAAGCGATGCGCCATCAGGTCGGCCGCGATCGCTCGAACCGCTTCGTTGCGCCCAACCATTCGCCCGGGGATCGATGGCAGGGCACGCGTTTGCGGTGCGGCACTCTTCGAGACGGCCGCCGGGTCTGCGCGGTGGGGACGGTCCTGACGGGTAACCGGAACCACCAAGCAATAGCCTCGGCCGCGGACGGTTTCAATGTATCGGGTGCCCCCGTCACCGTCGCCCAGTGCTTTGCGCAAGCCAGTGATGTGCATCCTGAGGCTGCCCGAGTCCACCACCAGGTTGCGCCATGCGCGCGAGGTCAACTCCTTGTGACTGACAACCTCGCCAGCATGCTCGACCAGCACGATCAGAAGATCGAGGGCACGGTTGCTCAACGGGAACGGAACGCCGTCCCTTTCGACCTTGCGCTCGGCAGGGAACAGCCGAAAGGGCCCGAACGAGGCGCTCTCGGCGCTGGCAGGCGAGGTATCGATCGCAGTCTCCGCGCCGCGCCCGGGGATGGACCCCGGGCGAACGTTGGGAGAATTGTAGGTGCGCCACACCATCGCAGCAGGCAGGCCATTCTGGCCGCGGCGTACCCGATCGCGGCGGTTGTCGCCGTCGTGCTCAACACTCGCTACATCGCCCGAACCTGCGGAGCGCTGACTATCGCAAACCGAACTCGGGGCCTGCAGCGATCGTCGCGGCAGTGATCTGCTTCAGCTCAGTGGCACCGGCCTGGCGCATGATGGTTTCGAACTCGCGCTGCAGGATGCCGAGCACGGTGGCGACACCCGGCTCGCCGAAGGCCGCAAGCCCCCAGCAGTAGGGCCGGCCGATACCGACCGCCGTCGCGCCCAGGGCGAGCGCCTTGTACGCGTCGGTGCCGCGCCTCACCCCACCGTCGACCAGCACGGGGATCTTGCCGCCAACCGCCTTGACGACCTCGGGCAGCGCGCCGATCGTCGACTGGAAGCTCTCTTCCGCGCGGCCGCCATGGTTGGACACGATGACGCCGTCGACACCGGCCTTCACCGCGCGGGCGGCGTCGTCACCGGTCATGATGCCCTTTAGGACGACCTTCGCCTTGGTCGCGACGCGCAGCTTGGCGACGAAGTCCCAGGTCATGCCCGTCCCGTACAGGTTGGTGACGCGCGACACGTCGAGGTCGTTGAAGGCCGGCTTGCGTGAGACCTCGTTCTTGAAACCGCCGCCGTGGCATGCGACGCACTGTCGATCGTCTTGCCGTCGGAAACGGAACAGGGTCTCGGTGTTGCGCCCGCCCTGCCGATCCACCGTCAGCACGATGGCGGTCACTCCGGCCGTTTCTGCCTGCCTGATGAGCGCGCGCGTCACCTCCCAGTCGTCGGTGGGGTAGAGCTGAAACCAGATCGGGCCGCCGTGGGCCTTGGTCACGTCGGCGGCCGACGAGTCGCTGGAGGTCGACAGGACCATCAGCTGCTTCTTCGCGCCCGCGGCGCGTGCCACGGCGATCTCGGCCTCCGGGTGGAATGCTCCCTGGCTGCTCACGGGCGACAGAAAGATCGGGCTCGCGTATTCGGCGCCAAACAAGCGTATCCGCGTGTCGACCTTGCGTGCGTCGACCAGTCGCCGGGCCTTGACTCGAACCTTGTTGTAATCCTCATGATTCGCACGCAGCGTGGCGTCGTCATCGACGCCCGTGGCCAGATAGCCCCAGTGCGTCGGCTCGCCCTTGGCGAGAAGCGCCTTTCGCGCTGCCGGCTCGAAGTCCATCACGTTGAGTGCGTCTTCCGGCGATTCGATGATCTCGCCGACCTTGCGTGTCATGGCACGAAGCGCGTCGAAGCTTTGTGCCGAGGCCGCTTCGGTGAGCGTCGCCGACAGCGCGGCGAGCAAGCCTGGGGCCGCGGAGTTGACCAGCAAGGGACTGCCGGCCAGGAACTGCAGCAGGCGGCGGCGAGCCTTCGCGCGATCGGCGAGGGCAAGGTCGATGTTCGAGATGTTCGAGATGTTCGAGATGTTCAAGGTGCTTCCCTCATTGATGCGAAAAATCTTGACGCGGGCAGGGCGCCGGCGCGTGGTATGACGACGGGGCGGCGCTCGCGAGATGTCATCGCGCTGTCTTCTCCAGAGCGCGCAACGCATCGGCCGGGTCCGGGCGCCTGCGGTAGTCGGGTTCAACGTCGGCGTACCGAATGACGCCCTGCGTGTCGATCAGGTAGGTCGCGGGCACAGGCAACGCCCATAGTCCGTTGCCGTTCAGGATCGGGACGTCCGTGCCGATCTCCGCGAAGTACTCGACCATTTCCGGAGGAAGCGTGAACGCGATCCCGAACGCATTGGCCGCGGCCAGGTTCGTGTCACTGAGGACCGGAAAGGCGAGTCCGTTGTCCTCTGTCGTCGCGGTGGCTCTCTCTGGCACCTGGGGAGAGATTGCCAGCAAGCTCGCCCCAAGGCGACGTAGCGCGTCATGGTGCACCTGCCAATCACGCAACTGGAGATTGCAGTAGTTGCACCAGCCCCCTCTGAAGAAGACGACGACCAGGGGACCTGCGCGCCACTGGTCGGGCAGTCGAACAGGTCTTCCCTGGCTGTCCAGCACCGTGACGTCGGGAGCCGCGTCGCCTCTTTGCTTTGCGTGCTCTCCGATGCCCATCGCCTGGACGAGATCTGCCGGCGCGTCTGCAGTGAATGTTGGAGTCGTCATGTGGCAAGTCCGTTCTGCGTAGACGAGAGTCGGTTCGTTCCCGTCATTTCGATGTGGAGATCGTAGGTGCATCGCTCTGCGTTGAGAAGGCGATATTGGTGCCGATCAGGCAGCACTGTGTCGTCGTGAGAGGGGCTGGTTGAGCGATGCAGAGGCTTCTACGATGAGCACGACACATCGCATTCCGCCATGCCATGAATCAGCCCCGTACCACTGCCTGCGCCAATATCGGTGACGCATGGGCTCGCCATCAAACCGACCGACTGCAGCAGAGGCACCTGCAGTTCGGCCGCCGATGTCGTCTGGACGTCGACGCCCTTCTTGATCGAGCAGCAGGGATCGCGCGAGGGGTACGACCGGTCGAGGCGCTGAGTACGCTGGAGCACGCGCCGACCGATCATTTGCGGCGCGCGATGATCGACGCGATTGAACACTGCGCAAGGATCGACAGCCGATCTTTCGCGAGCACCTTTGCAGCGACTACCTTGTGAGCATGCCGTGTGATTCGAGCTCGATTGCCGCTCAAGGCCGCGCGCTTCGGCCTCGGCTATTTGGCTGGCCTGTCGAAGCGAATCCCCATACCCTCGTGCGCGGAAGCGGCGCGCCTGGAGCAAGCGCGGCAATTTCATCCTGCAAGTGTTCTGACCTCGGCGGGTGGAGTGAGCGTGCCGGCGGTTACTCGACCAGTCCTCACATAGTTGTGACGGCGCCAGATGAAGTCTGTTTTGTTCCGCTACTTCTGATTCACTCTCCACCAGCGCGAAAGGGGTTATCGCTCGTGTCGGGTGGTTGAGCGTCAACTTCTGGCCATCGAATTTGGTAGGGTGACTGTCGAAATTGGATCGGGTGCCGGTGCACCCTTGCACGGCTAATCGGCAGCAATGCGCTGATGACCTGACTTTGAGGTCTCAATGGCGGCGATGTGAGGGCAGCCCTCACCTGGTAGCGTGATCGCGAGCAGTCACGTGTTGGCGTCAGGCCGAGTTCCTTGCCGCGATGTACCACTGCCGCAGGGACCGCTCATTCCGTAGCTTCTCGTTCTTCTCATATTCCCGACAGAACCACGGAAGCAGGCCGTCCCAATCTGCCCGCACTGCGGCTCGCTCTGCTGGCCATACTGCATGACGTTCTCCTCTTGGTGCGTTGGGATGCGTTCAAATGCTAAGCCTAAGCGGTCCGAGCTTAGTGCAGAGAGAATTCATTGCTCTTTGAACGGCACAGCGAGTCCGTATCTGACGCCTAACGTTTGACTTAAGCGGCGTGCCGTAGGCACGTCCGCTTGAAGGAAGGGTTAGGCAGCAGCATCGCCGCTGCGCATGAGTAGTGGTGCAAAGCCCTTCCACGCCTCTTCCGGGCTTCTGGTTTCGTAACCAGTCCCAAGGTTGACTAAGACAATTGCGCTCATAACGCCGTTGTAGAGGTCCCTTGCGAGAACGTGCGCAGATTCGCTTCTAAGGTGCAAAAGAACGCCCGCCAAGTTGCCATGAGCCATGAGATTGCGAAGACGCCGCAGCTCGTTCAGCTTCCCTTCGACTTGAGCCCATTCGGCCGGCGGAGAGCAGAAGCCATCCGCATTGATTCGTTTTACTTGGGAGAGCGCGGGCCAGAAGTTGCTGAGTATGTTGTTCAGTCCGTCAAACTTGCGCGGCGGACGCCCCATCTCGGTCAGAACGCGCTTTAGACGCGCCTCGAGGATGAAGGACGAAAAGAGGATAGTTTGAATGGCCTCGCGAGCAGTCTCCGACCAGACGTTCGAGTCGTCGTCGATGACAGGTCGTATCTCTGTAGTTGGTATTGCACCAGACTCCACGATATGGTCACGCGCAATGCGCATGTATGAGTGCCAGAGTTTCGCTTCCTCGTCAGTATCTCCGTCGAATCTGTGCATGCGTGTGTCCTCTGCTGCCTAACGTTTGACTTAAGCGGCGTGCCGAAGGCACGTCCGCTTGAAGGAAGGGTTAGGCCACGCTCGTGGAGACGCAACCTTACTTTGAATTTGAGTGGCGAAGCATACCAACGGTGGATGCGACCTGGCCGACTGACACTGGAGCCAGGACGATGGGTGCCGAAGGAGTGCGCCAGCTGGAGACGAAACGGTGCCGGCGCTGGCGAAGGCCGGATAGCGCGAGCCAACTCTGGCTGCGACCTGGCGAAGGTGAGCAAGACAAGAGGCAGCCGTGGCAACCCGTGACTCGCGCGACAGCACGAGCAGCGCGATGAGTGGAAGGCGCGCCGATCTCGAAGTGCCCGCGAGAGCCTGTGCTTTGAACGAAGCCGTGTGTGGCGCAACGAAAGGCGGACGGGCTCTCATGATGATGCCCTGAAGCGTGGCCTAACGTTTGACTTAAGCGGACCGCCGAAGGCGGGTCCGCTTGAAGGAAGGGTTGGGCGTTACGTGGCGAGCACACCGACCACATAGGTGCACACGGCGAACGCTAGCCAAATGGCAGCTGTAATTCGAAGATCGCGCTCAGACGCTGGATTCGTATAGAAGGTGTGGCCCAAGAGCGGAACAAGCCTTATAAACCCGAGGCAAAATCCAGCAATTGCCGGGACGACTGTTAGAACGGCAACAAGCGCTATTGGCGGAAGAAATGTTGCGCCTGGTATTCCTCGCACGCCACGAAGAAACACAGCGAAGAGTAGGAAAGTCGACAGATTGAAGACCATTGAAGCGACCAGCGCGGCGAGCACTCGCTCACGCCAAGTGATTGGCTCGGGTGTCGTGGCTTTGACACCTCGGCGATTCCGGCTAGGTTGATTCCAAGAGTTCATGACGCCCAACGTTTGACTTAAGCGGCCTGCCGAAGGCAGGTCCGCTTGAAGGAAGGGTTGGGCGTCTGACGCACGTGACTACTGGCGTTTGAACTCGAGGTCGCATTTGCGCTTGCCGATGCGACGCCCGCTACCCATTGAAGCTTCGAACTTGGCTCGAACGCGATAGGAGTATGGCTTGCCACGAAAGGCGTGGTTTACCGCGTAGTTCGGATTGTTGACGATACCCTCAAGCGTGAGATTCGCGCTGCCGTCTTGCGCTATGGTGCCGGTGAGGAGATGCCAGCCAGGTTGCCCTTCGGTTGCATGCGTTCCCCGGAGCTCACTGGCTTTGACCTCTGCCGGGAAGCGATGCACATAGCCCTTCGCGTCTTCATCATCGTTATGGGGTGGGCACGTAAGCGTGACGTTCCACAGCCCATCGAACGGCGCTGGATTCTCTCCGGCGGCAAACGTGGCGGGGCCGGCACCGAGGAGCGCCGCAGCTATGAGACATGCGACAGGAGAAGAATGCATCGGTGGACCTCTTTGAGACGCCTAACGTTTGACTTAAGCGGACCGCCGTAGGCGGGTCCGCTTGAAGGAAGGGTTAGACCTCAGCCGGTAGCTTGGCGTAGATGCAACTGTTGCGTAGCTTGCCGTCGGGCGACAGCATCACATTGCGAAGGAGACCCTCTAGGCGAAAGCCGCAGCGTTCGGCGACGCGGCGCGATCCAGTGTTCTGCTCGTCCGTCACCAGTTCCACCCGCTTGGCACCTAGGCTCTCCAAGGCCCATGCGGTCAGTGCAGCAACGCCCTCTGACGCAAAGCCCTTGCCGGCCTCGCTAGTGCGGACCCAGTAACCTACTTCCGTCTTGGGAAGCGACCAGTCTGTTCGATGAAGACCGATTGAAGCTACCAGGCGACCGGATGTTCTCTCGAATGCCAAGTAGGGCAAGTCTGCGCGGAGGAGAAAGTTTGCCTCAGCCCTGCGGCAACGTATCTCTGCAGACTGAGGCGTAGGTTCCTCCGCGACCCAGGGCAGGAACCAAAGATGGCTGCGTAGCTCGACGATTGACTCGGTCAGCGCTGCAAGTAGAGCTGGAGCATCCTCGGCGCGAAACGAGCGCAAAAGCAGGCGCTGTGTTTCGAGAGACGAAGGTACAGCAAAGAGCATGGGGTCGATCATCGTGAATTCTGAGGTCTAACGTTTGACTTAAGCGGACCGCCGTAGGCGGGTCCGCTTGAAGGAAGGGTTAGGCATCAATCGGCACTTCGTTGAAATACATGCCTTCCGTCTCCGAGACCTGCTTCCAATCAGCTAGCTGAACCGTAAATCCCATCGAGACTATCAGCTTGCCGATCTGAATGAGGTACTCGATATCGGGCGTGAAACTCCCAAGTCCAAGAACTTGTGCGCCTACGCTGGTGAGGAGGTAGACCTCTAGTTGAAGTTCTTTCGTCGCGTCGTCGTGTTTGACGACCAAGACCTTTCCGTGCGAGCGCAATGCGCGTAAGAATGTCCCGACGATCTGGGTTCGGAAGCTTGTCTTGAGGCCGACTGCCTCGACGCCTGACACCACTCCGAGCTCCTGCATGCGTAGAAG